>ENA-UAML01000262-UAML01000262.1-human-gut-metagenome-genome-assembly--contig:-NODE-262-length-18514-cov-9.534157_pt1 | contig 18514 bp, 16 predicted proteins | sample MGYA00244211_ERZ654495 | MGnify/ENA primary metagenome ERZ654495 (study PRJEB26926, sample SAMN06164685) | human gut metagenome | biome: ENVO:00009003; feature: ENVO:2100002; material: ENVO:00002003... | reverse complement strand
GATTTGAATCTGGTGTTAAGTATAAAAGTTCTCATTATTTCAAGAAGATTATATTTTTTTGTTTATATTTGTATTAAAATTAGGCATTAGTGAGAAATAAAGTATGAATGTAAAAAAAGAACTTGAAACTAAGGTTGGTATTGCTAATGGTTTATATCTTAATAATATTGAGATTGATCCTTTTACAATTAAAGTGGTTATGAATAAATGAGGTTGTTCCGTCTGATCCCGTGCAAGATTTTTATGGCGAACCTTCAGCTGATTACCAGAAAACAATAATTCCATTCTTTCAATTTGCAGGAAACCATGTTTCCTCTATTTTTGATATTTTACAAATGGGTATTTATGTTACAAATGCTGTTAAAACGCCAAAAGTAGGATATTCTATTGATAGAAGTTGCATTGAAAATAGCTTGCCGTACCTTGAGGCAGAACTTTCTTTATTTCCTAATATAAAGGTTGTTATGCTCATGGGAGATGTCGCAAAGAAAGCGTTTAACATGCTTACTCGAAAGTCTGTAAAGAAAAATATTATCCCTTCAGTATCTACTTATAGATTGCGCAATAGTGAAATTTATTATGGAGATATTAGGATAATGCCGTCCTACATAATGACAGGAGGAAATCTTTTAATTGAAAAGTCTAAAGTAACTATGATAATTGAGGATATTGCAGCAATGTTAAAAATTATCGATAATATATAGCATTCTGTATTTCTGCTGAAAACGAGTTCTACAATAAATGAAAAAGCGCCCAACTTTATATTAAAGTCGGGCGCTTGTCTTGTAAAACATTGATTTTCAATATTTATTGCGGTGCGTACGGGACTCGAACCCGTGACCTCCTGCGTGACAGGCAGGCATTCTAACCAGGCTGAACTAACGCACCTTAGGTATCTGTCTTAATTGCGGATGCAAAGGTATGAATATTTTTCGTAACAACCAAATATTAAACGTACTTTTTATAAAAAAAGTTGAAATAATAGAGCGTTATGGTAATTTTTACCATCAAATAGCCAGTCTTGAAGCTCCGTCGTAGATATAAAGCCACATCGTTCAAACAAATTTAATGATTGCTTGTTGTCTTTATTTACATAGGCATATAATTGGTGTAGATGTAGTATATTAAGAGAATAGTCTTTGATTTGGTTGATGGTCGCTTGGGCAAAACCTTTATTACGAAACTTTTGTTCTATAACAATTCCAACCTCAGCTCTAAGATGTTTGGGATCAAAATTTATAAGGTCGACAATTCCAACTACTTCACCACATTTGTTTTCAATCATCATTCTTACTTGCCTATCGGCATATATGTCGTTTTTTGAATTGGCTATGTAGTCATAAAGCGTATAGCGTGAATATGGCACGCTTGTTACGCTCACATTCCATAGACGAGTGTCGTTTTCAATACCGTACAGAATGTCGAGGTCTTCCGGTTCAATAGCTCTTAATCTAATAAATGGCAGGTGTTCGGTCATCAGCTTATTATTTCTTTATCCGTTATTATCATATTGTGTTGCGGTAAATATGTGCCAATAAGTATGTCTTTATTAGGTTTTAAGAAAAATATTTCCAAGATTGTTTCGTATTTGTATGCCGTAATGTCGTAAACGGCATATACCTTGTTATCGTTGTCCGCGTTTATGTGTAACGTTGTATGTCCTAATTTGTTTGAATATTCGTCGCTTTCAATATATTCGGCTATTAACCCATTCCTGTTTGCTATTTGACGGCATGCCTCAAGTGAATTGGCTTTACCTATGAAGACGTATTTGACGTTTCTTCTGTTTTTTCTTGTAGTGAAACCGAGCATTTTGTTTACATTGTCCGTCAGTATCTTCACTAACGCAAATGAGGCTTTTACATATATGGCCGTTTTAATCGGTATGTACAACCAAAAGCCAGTGTGGCTATAATGCTTGCGTAAGAAGATGAGCATGGCTTCGTAAAATACGTGTACATAACGGAATGATGACTTTTGTGTGCTTTCCCCTTTATAGTGGAGGATTTTTGCAGGGATGTACCAGTTATCGTATCCTTCAGTCATTAGTCTGTATGAAAGGTCTATATCCTCGCCATACATGAAGAAGTCTTCATCAAGAAGCCCAACTTTATCAAGGGCGGTCTTCCTCATCATCATGAAAGCTCCGCTTATGATTTCTATTTTTCCAGGAGTATGCCATGACATTCCGCACATATAATACTTGCCAAATCTCTTGTGTGTGGGGAATTTTGCGCATAGGCCACTCATCTTGTAGAATGATGTCATGGGGGTCGGTTTGCCTCGCCTGCTCTCCAAGGCCCGGCTTCCGTCGCAATTCAGCATTTGTAGTCCCAATCCTCCGGCATTGGGATGTGAGTCCATAAAGTCCAGACATTCTTTGAGCGTATTTTCTCCGACAAATGTGTCTGGGTTGATTAGTAAGACGTATTCACCTGAAGTCTGTCTTATCGCCATGTTGTTGGCTTTTGCAAAGCCGTTATTGTGGTGGCTGGCTATAAGTTTAACGTCATGGTCCGTAGCCGTTAAATACTCGACCGTATCATCTTTTGAATGATTATCAACCACGAATATTTCCGCGTCGATACCGTCTATCGCACGTTTAATACTGTCAAGGCATTGCATTAAGTAAAACCTGACATTATAGCTGACGATTATTATAGACAGTTTCATTCTTCCGTTTGGGTTTCGTTAACGCATCTTGATGTACTTGGAAAGATGAACGCAAGGCATATAAGCCCTATAATGCCCATATAACCGAAAGTTACGTTAAATCCAAAGAGGTAGTAACAAAGTGTGTTTACCATCATGGGTACACAAAGCATAGCCATGCGTATTGTGCCCCATTTCGTCAATCCTCTGTTTGTATCGTTTTTCAGTGAGAGTCTTATTTTTTTGAACTTGAGCAACTTGAGTGACAATGGTATCATGCATATTGTAATTATTTCCATGAAAGTAACGGCCAGGAATTCAGCATTGGCATTGTCAGAGAAGCTGCCAGGCAGTAATGTCCCGCTTTCATATAATACTATTATAATAAGCGATATCAATACGCTTCCTAACATTTCCGCTGTCAATATGTATTTTGTTTGCTTCATCGTTTATACTTTATGATTGAGAATAAAAGAATAATAAAATGAGTGGTTATTTCCCTTCAAACGGCATGCGGTTGATAATCGAGCGTCCGAGGGTCACTTCGTCCGTATATTCAAGTTCGTCTCCAACGGATATGCCGCGTGCAATGACGCTAAGACGTATATCGTATTTAGCGAGTTTTCTGTATATGTAGAAGTTGGTCGTGTCGCCTTCCATTGTAGAGCTCAAAGCAAGTATTACCTCATTTATTCCACCGTCTTCTACACGTTTTACGAGCGAGTCAATCTCGATGTCGTTCGGCCCGATACCGTCCATTGGCGATATTACGCCTCCGAGCACGTGGTACAATCCGTTATACTGCTGTGTATTCTCCACGGCCATTACGTCCTGTACGTTTTCCACCACGCATACAGTTGTTGCGTCACGATGTGGATTTGCGCAAATTGGGCATATATCGGTATCGCAGATGTTGTGGCATACGCGGCAATACTTAATGTCATGCCGCATTGTATTTATGGCATTGGTAAAACGTTCAACCTTCTCCTTGTCCTGACGCAGCAGGAACAGCGCAAGCCGTAAGGCCGTCTTTTGTCCGACGCCAGGCAGACCGGCCAGCTCGGATACGGCTTTGCCGAACAGCTGTGAGGGGTATTGTTGGTTCATGTCTTTATGTTTTTTCGTGGCAAAGTTACTTCAATAAGACATAAAAACCAAGATTCTTCATGTTTTTATTTTGCCAAACATCCTTTTATTCAATGAAAAATGTACAACGATAAGCAGGTTCAACGAAAATCATGAAGTTATGAACGATTCTATAAAAGACCATGTTTTACGCTATAAAATGCCGTGTTTTACAACATAAAAGGTGACCTTTTGAATTGTAAAAGACCACCTTTTGTACAAATACCGGGTTTTAGCGCTCGTATAGTGGGTAAATAATGATTAAACAACATGATGATGTCGCTTTTGTTAGTTTACCTGTATTTTTATTGCGAGCATACTTGCTCGCTTTGTCTCGGAAATGAAAATAAAAGTTCGTTTCGCTTTCTTTTATTTTGCATTTCACTCGACTTGCACTATCTTTGCATGCGGAAATTGTGGCGCACGGCAGAGGGCATGGCCGTAACCATGCCGGTAATACGTTTATGCGCCATACGCATACATATTTATATTTACAGGAAAACTACGCTAAATGGACATCAACAAATCCGAGTTTGTAATAAGCAGCCCAACATGGACAATGTGCCCCAAGGACGTGAAACCAGAGTATGCTTTCATAGGAAGAAGCAACGTGGGAAAATCGAGCCTTATAAACATGTTGTGCAACCACAAGAACCTGGCCAAGACATCAGCTACGCCCGGAAAGACGCTGCTCATTAACCACTTTATAATAAACAACGAGTGGTACCTCGTTGACCTGCCCGGATACGGATACGCCAAGCGCTCAAAGGTGGTGCAGAAGAAACTGGAGCAGATGATTACGTCGTACATCCTACAACGCGAGCAGCTTGTAAACGTGTTCGTGCTGATTGACATACGCCACGGATTCCAGGCCATAGACCGCGAGTTTATCGACTGGCTGGGGCAGAGCAACGTGCCTTTCTCTATCGTATTCACCAAGGCCGACAAACTGGCCGTAACCAAGGTTAGGCCCGCGGTAGAGGGATATATGGCTTCACTGGCCGACACATGGGAAGAGTTGCCACCATACTTCATTACGAGCAGCGACAAGAAAACAGGACGTGACGAAGTGCTTGACTATATCGACTCGATAAACAAGACGCTGAAGGAGGGCGGCAAATAGGCTGATGGCTGGACAAACTCCATATCTTGACGTACAGCACCTAACAAAATCATTCGGCGCGCATGTGTTGTTTGAGGATATATCATTCAGCGTGGCCGAAGGGCAGAAAATTGGTCTTGTGGCGCAAAACGGCACGGGCAAATCGACATTGCTGTCAATCATAACCGGTGCGGAGGGGTATGACTCGGGAGATATAATTTTCCGCCGTGACCTGCGCGTTGGGTATCTTGAGCAGACACCGAAATTCAATCCGGAAGACACTGTGCTCGACGCCTGCTTCAACCATGCTGGTGACGATGAAAAAATACTTAAAGCCAAGCAGATTCTGACGCAACTGAAGCTCGGCGACCTTGGACAGACAATGGGAACGCTCAGCGGCGGACAGCAGCGACGCGTGGCATTGGCCAACGTGCTGATAACAGAACCTGACATGCTGGTGTTGGACGAGCCGACCAACCATCTTGACCTGGAAATGATAGAATGGCTCGAAGGATTCCTTTCGCGCGGCAACAAGACACTGCTTATGGTCACGCACGACAGATTCTTCCTTGACCGCGTATGTTCGGTAATCCTTGAACTTGACAACAAGACAATATACACCTACCGCGGCAACTACAGCTACTATCTGGAAAAACGGCAGGAACGTATTGACAACCTGCGCGCCGAAACGGCACGCGCCAATAACCTGTACCGTAAGGAACTTGACTGGATGCGCCGTATGCCGCAGGCACGCGGGCATAAGGCAAGGTATAGGGAGGATGCCTTTTACGAACTGGAAAAGATTGCCAGACGGCGCATAGAGGAACGGCAGGTCAGGCTGAAGTCGAGAAACGTGTATATTGGGAGCAAGATTTTCGAGTGCCAGTATATATCCAAGCAGTTCGGTCCCGACAAGGTAATATTGAAGGACTTTTATTATAACTTTGCCCGTTACGAGAAGATGGGTATTGTTGGTAACAACGGTACGGGCAAGTCGACATTTATAAAAATGCTGCTCGGGCTGGAGAAACCTGACGGCGGACGATTCGACATAGGTTCAACAGTTAAGTTCGGTTACTTCTCGCAAGAGGGATTGAAGTTTGACGAACAGAAAAAAGTTATAGATGTCATAACCGACATTGCCGAGTATATCGACATGGGAGGTGGCAAGCACCTGTCGGCATCGCAATTCCTGCAATATTTCCTGTTCACGCCGGAACAACAGCACAATTACGTGTACAAACTGAGCGGTGGAGAGAAACGTAAGCTGTACCTTTGCACCGTGTTGATGAGAAATCCCAATTTTCTCGTACTTGACGAACCGACCAACGACCTGGACATACAGACTTTACAGATATTCGAGGAATACCTGGCGGATTTTCCAGGCTGCGTAATAATAGTAAGCCACGACCGTTATTTCATGGACAAGGTGGTAGACCATCTGCTTGTGTTCAAGGGTAACGGTGAGGTTCAGGATTTTCCCGGGAACTATACCCAATACCGTGAATGGCGCTCGCTTAAAAGCAAGGATGAGGGAAAGGATAATAATACGGCGCAGAAGGCGGCCGCTGTAAGGGAAAAACGTCATTCAGACAAGCGCCGAATGACGTACAAGGAAAGACAGGAATACGCAAAACTCGAACAGGAGATAGCCCAGCTTGAGGCTGAACGAAAATTGCTTGAAGAACAACTGTGCAGCGGGACTTTATCTGTAGATGAGCTTACGGAAAAGAGCAAGCGTCTACCTGTTCTGAAAGAAGAACTCGACGAAAAGGAAATGAGATGGCTTGAACTGTCAGAAATAGAACAATGAAAGTTGAAAATTAGTTAAAATAGTAAGATGTTATACCATTTTGTTCGTTTTCTTCAATATTTATTATTACTTTTGCATATCAATTAAAGATACAACCATGCGTTTCCGCTCGCGAAACGTGTTCAATCATTAAATTTTTCACACATATCTTACTTATGTACAGCAAAGACGACTTATTATCTAAAAATATCGCCGAACTTGAAGAAATAGCCGAACAGACAGGGGCTAAAATCAAGTCAGGCGACAGCCAGGAAGATATTATTTATTCAATTCTTGACAAGCAAGCGGAAGTTGAGGGTAACAAGAATCCCCTCGGAACAAAACGCCGTAGAGTGCGAATAGTCAAGAAAGATACAGATAGGGTTTATACTGTAAACGGAAAAGAGGGAGAGAATTTTGACCTTAAGAAAAACAAAGTGCAGGCAGAAGTTCCGTCGCTATTTAACGATACTCCTATAGCGGCTCCGGCAAAACCCAAAACTACACGTTCAAGGTCAAAAGCTAAGGCTGAACCTGAACCACAGGTTGAAGAACTGCCGGAACAGGAAATTGACGCTGAAGTACCTGAAAACGTAACGCCGGTTGTTGTAGATACGCCAGAACCCGAACAAATTGGTGGCTTGGAGGAAACTACTGATACGCATGTAGAGGAAAATGTTGAAGCCATGGTGCCGCCGTTCATGCAGGACGATAGTTCGGAGATAAATAATGAGGAAGAACCAATTGTGCCGGAAGAAGGATATACAAATAATGACGATGCTACAGAAGGAGCGGATCAGTCAGACCTGATAGCCCAATTACAGGCTAAGGTCAACGCACACAATGAAATGGCGGACGAAAAGCGCGAGGCAATGGTTTCGGGTGTTTGGGAGGGCGATCCCGGCGACGGAACGGATTTTATAACTGTAGTTGATCTGCCGATTGAAGACCAGACCGCAGTCCCGAACTTTGACATGTTCGATAATCCTACTTTGCCAGTTGACATGAATACTGTTGCCTATGCACCACATCCAGAGCAGGAAATGGTAACATCGTTTGATTTTGAGGATATCATCACCGCAAACGGGGTACTCGAAATAATGCCCGACGGTTATGGATTCTTGCGTTCCAGTGATTATAATTATCTTTCATCACCCGACGACATTTACGTCTCGATAGCGCAAATCAAGCGCTACGGACTTAAGACAGGTGATGTGCTTGAGTGTCATGTCCGTCCGCCTCATGACGGAGAAAAGTATTTCCCGCTTACAAGTATTGACAAGATTAACGGACGTGATCCGGCGGAAGTGCGTGACCGTATACCGTTTGACCATCTGACCCCGTTATTCCCTGACGAGAAGTTCACATTGTGTGGCGACCCGGCTACGACAAATCTCAGCACAAGGATTGTAGATCTGTTCTCGCCAATAGGTAAAGGCCAGCGTGCATTAATTGTCGCACAGCCAAAAACAGGTAAGACGATCCTTATGAAAGATATTGCAAATGCGATTGCTGCCAATCATCCTGAGGCATACCTGATGATGCTCCTGATTGACGAACGTCCAGAGGAAGTGACAGATATGGCACGCACAGTAAATGCCGAGGTTATAGCTTCAACATTTGATGAACCGGCTGAACGCCATGTTAAAATAGCCGGAATTGTGCTTGAAAAGGCAAAACGCATGGTTGAATGTGGACATGATGTTGTGATATTCCTCGATTCTATAACACGTCTTGCCAGGGCGTATAACACTGTAGCTCCAGCAAGTGGCAAGGTCTTAACCGGTGGTGTGGATGCTAACGCATTGCAAAAGCCAAAACGTTTCTTCGGTGCGGCAAGAAACATAGAGGGTGGAGGTTCGCTTACCATCGTGGCAACGGCACTTATAGATACTGGCAGCAAGATGGATGAAGTGATATTCGAAGAATTCAAGGGTACAGGAAACATGGAGTTGCAGCTTGACCGTAATCTTAGCAACAAGAGAATATTCCCGGCTGTCAACCTTGTGGCTTCAAGTACGCGTCGTGATGATTTACTGCAAGACAAACTGACGCTTGACCGCATGTGGGTGCTGCGTAAGTTTATTGCTGACATGAACCCGATAGAAGCAATGAATACAATACATGACCGAATAAGCCATACAAGAAGCAACGAGGAGTTTCTTGCTACAATGAACTCGTAAATAAAATAAGCATTGTACAATTACTGAAACTTATGGCTTAGAATATGATTTAGGCTTCGAATCGTTATAATAGAACGGTACGAAGCCTATTTTTTATTCGGAAAATTTTGTGAAAAAGATATTTTTAAGTAAATTTGCACCCGATTTGGAGGTTCCGTAGCTCAGTTGGATTAGAGCAACGCCCTTCTAAGGCGTGGGTCTAGGGTTCGAATCCCTACGGAATCACAGATTAATCCCCGTAATTTCCATAAAAGGAATTTATGGGGATTTTTCGCAATGTCAAAAATATGTATTATCTTTGCATTAACGAATACAGTGCTCCGGTCTGTCGCCGGCACACTATCGTGCGGGAGGAAAGTCCGGGCAGCGCAGGACGCCTCACTTCTGAAAGTAGAAGCTGTCGGTGACGACAGGAGACGGCAGAAGAAAATAACCGCCTGTGCTTGTGTACAGGTAAGGGTGAGAAGGTGGTGTAAGAGACCACCGGGTGTCAAGTGATTGGCATGCCGTGCCATCTGGGGGCTGCAAGTTCGCGTAAACCACCGTCCGAGGGTTGTCCGCCCGATATGATATTCATAACGGTGGAGGGTGGAACGCTTAAGCCGTAGAGTGATCCGCGGATTAGATAAATGACAGACGCCTTATATCATGATGAATGTTATGAGGAACAGAACCCGGCTTACAGGGGCACTGTATTTATTTTCTTACATAATTTAATAATGCAGGCTAATACTTACATACATGAAAAAACGCATACAGCATATAATAGATTTCCTTAAAGTTGGTATATGGCATGTCAGACATGATGACGTATCCCCTTGGTTGTATTTTACATATAGCATTATAAAAAAAGTACTGCTTGCAATAGAAAGGGCTACGACAAAACGGATGGTAGCTTCGGCCTCGGCGTTGACTTACTCTACATTGTTGGCAATAGTTCCGATAATGGCAGTGGTTTTTGCCATTGCAAGAGGATTCGGTTACAACAAATATATTGAATCATGGTTTCGTGATGCGTTAGCCAGTCAACCACAGGTTGCGGACGTAATAATCGGTTTTGTCAACTCATATTTGGTGCATACAAAGAGTGGGGTGTTTCTGGGCATAGGTCTTATATTTATGTTGTGTACAGTAATAATGCTGATTAATAACATAGAACAAACATTCAATTATATATGGCAAGTAAAAAAGCCACGCAGTGTTTTCAGGACCATAACAGACTATATGGCGATGTTCCTTCTCGTACCGATAATTATAGTCGTAACTTCCGGAATATCAATATTTGTTGCTACGTTATTGGATAATATTGAAGGTTATGAATTGCTGGCGCCTTTAATGCGCTTCTTAATTGACCTGATGCCATACATCTTTATGTCAGCCGTATTTATAGCCCTTTATCTGTTTATGCCTAATACAAAGGTAAAGCTTGGCTGTGTGGTTGTGCCAGGCATTCTTGCCGGTGTTGCAATGCAAGGATTACAGTTCGTATATATACATTCGCAAATATGGGTCAGCAGTTATAATGCAATATACGGTTCTTTTGCCGCACTGCCGTTATTTATGCTTTGGGTACAAATTTCCTGGACAATTTGCTTGTTTGGTGCGGAGTTATGTTATACAAACCAGAATCTTGAAGATTTTGCGTTTCGGGCTAAAACTGAAGATATAAGTCATAGATACCGCATGATGTTGAGTGTAATGCTTGCAAGTCTTATTTGCAAACGTTTTGAAGAAGGAGGCAAGCCTTATACAGCTTTAGAGTTAAAGTTAAAAACGGGTATCCCGGTAAGAATAGTCAATGACTTACTGTATGAATTGATTTGTGTGAATATTATAACAGAAATATCATGTGACGAAAAAGGTGATGAAAGCAGATTTCAACCTGCGGAGTCGACAACACGGCTTAGTGTAGGGACACTTCTAGACCGCTTGGAATCAAAAGGAAAATGGACGATCGAGCTGGACATGCACAAACTTGACTCGGAAAATTGGCGGAATGTAATACGTGCGCGCCAAGATTATCTTGACACACAACGTGAAGTGCTATTAAAAGACATGTATACCAATTGATTGATGGCTTATTTATCAAGTGTCAATCCAGTGGAGGCAAATTCTTAAGTTTTGTTTTTAAGCTAAGTCTTCTTTATAGTCCATTACAGCCGTGATGTATTCCTCAATTTCGTCACGGCGCATTTTTCTTATGTCCATGTTATCTATGGCTCTCATAATGGCATTGTATATGAAAACGAGCAGTAAGCCTATGACAACACCAAATAGCAGAGTCAATGTGTCATTTCTGAATGCGGATAAAATAATCGGCGGCATGACTAATATTATTCCAGGAACAACAAGTTTTTTCTTTCTTTCTTCCTCTCGGTCAAATATGCGTTGCTTGTCGTAAGCGTAATCCTTTACATCTTCTATTGTTATTCCGAAATCTTCAACGGAAGGGAAACCCTGCTTCCCATTGTTGTTTTCAATTTTATTTATTAGTGTATGTTCCCAGTCTATTGTTGCTTTTGTTTCCATATTCTTAAAATTATAAAGTTGTAAAGCAGATTGCCAACAGATAATCGGACATTTTTTAACTTGATTTTCCCGACTTTGCTGCTACAAATCTTGTTTGCAAAGATAGTTTAAGTTAAACAAAAAGCAAAATATTTTTTGGACGTAATGAAAATAATTATTACTTTTGTACCACTATTATAATAAATTAAAAGCTATCCGATTATGAATTTACCAGATTTTATGTCATATTCCAATAAATTCACGGCTGGTGATTTTATTGAGAAAATTTCAAGAATAGCGAAAAGGGCAGGAGCAAAACTTGTGTATGCAGCGTTCATTCTCTATTACACTCTTCAAAGTGACAAGGTGTCAGTAAAAGATAAAGCTATAATTATAGGTGCTTTAGGGTATCTGATAAGTCCTCTTGACGTAATACCAGATGCTATTCCTATTGCTGGTTTGGGTGACGACCTTGCAGTTTTGGTCTATGTATTGAATAAGGTCTGGGGAAATGTATCAGATGAAATTAAGGAAAAGTCAAGAGCTAAACTTACAAAATGGTTTGATGAGGACGAGATTAAGGAGATTGACACTTTGTTTGATAAAGAATAGATATTTATAGTGGATAACACATCTTTTTTGAAGACTTGTGATTTATAATATTGGGAGATTATATTTATGATAATAGATTTCAGCCAAATAAAAGAGGAAAGCGTGATGAATTTTAAGGGCGGTAAAGGTGAACTGTGTACACGCAATTGTATTGATGGAAAATGTAAAATAATGAAAAGCTGTCTCCGTCCGGGTGCATCGAGTGGTTTGCATACACATGAGGGGAATTGTGAGATTGTATACATAATCAGTGGAACGGCGACGTTTTACTATGACGGAGAAAAAGAAACTGCAAATCCTGGCGAAGTCCATTATTGTCCAGAAGGCCATGCGCATTACATGGAAAACAATACAGATACTGATCTTGTATATTTAGCTATTGTGCCTGAACACCGTTAGGCATATTTTATTTGCATTCATGTTTCGTACATATTGTGTCGTATGCTTGTCCTTGGTGAATATCGTTCTTATTCATGTAGTTTACGAGCATATTGGTAAATTCATGATTTTTCAATCCCCAGTTTGGCGCAATCAGCATCTCTTTGGGTGCTTGTGATGTAAATCTGTCAAGTATCAGATTTGGGCGCAATCTCTGAATATATTTGGATAACAGAGGAATATATGATTCAGGTGTAAACAATCTGAAAGGATGTTTATTGTATTCATTAGCTAAAGCTGTTCCTTTGATTATCTGTAACTGGTGTATTTTCAGAATGTCAAGTTGAGTTGTTGAGATATCAGCGGCTTGATTTAACATGTCATTATCTGTTTCACCAGGTAATCCTAAAATGACATGACCGCCTGTTAATATTCCCCTTTCTTTTGTTTCTTTTATTGCGTGACATGAACATTCGAAAGAATGCCCTCTGTTAATTTTATTCAATGTGACGTTATTGTTGCTCTCTATCCCATATTCAATAATAATAAATGTTTGTCGTGATAAATTCCCGATATAGTCAAGTATTTCACTGGTAACACAGTCTGGGCGCGTTCCAATGACGAGACCAACCACACCATCTGTCTGTAATGCTTCTTCATATAAACGTTTAAGTGTGTCAAGTGATGCGTATGTGTTTGAATAAGCTTGGAAATATGCAAGATAGCGCATGTCTGGATACTTTCTTGCAAAAAAAAGTTTACCGGTTTCAAGCTGTTTTCTTATTGTCATATTCTTGTCGCAGTATGATGGATTAAAAGTATTGTTGTCACAAAAAGTACATCCTCTAGTACTTATTCTTCCGTCACGGTTTGGGCATGAAAATCCTGCATTGACTGATATTTTCTGTATTTTGTAAGGAAACAATGTCCGTAACCATGTGCCGAAGTCGTTATATGGTAATTGAGAATTCATATTTTTTGAACTTTTGTATTAATATCTTTTAAATCAATCAAGTATGCAAATGTAGTGAAAAATCTGTATCTTTGCCCAAAAATAACATAAAAGAACAATGAAAAAGTTTTTTGTCTTATGCACTGTCTTATTGATGACAGTGGGTGACATTATGTCAGGGAACATGCTTCAACTAAAAGATATTGCCAACGGTACTTATTCCGCAGAATATTTAAGCGCTGTAACTCCGTTATCTGATGGAGAGAGTTATGCCATGATAAGTAAGGATGGTCGACAAATAGTAAAATATTCCTATAAGGCGGGTAAGCAAATAGGTGTATTGTTTGATGTTGGCAATACCATAGGTGAGAGTATTGATGCATTTGACAACTATATTATGAGTCCGGATGGAACCAAAATGCTTATCCAGACAAACACAAAAAAAATATATCGCCGTTCATTTACTGCCACTTATTACATTTATAATATTGCAGACCGAAGGATGGAACGGTTATCTGATAAAGGTATAGAACGAACTCCTGTATGGTCACCTGATGGACTTAAAGTTGCATTTGTACGGGATAATAATATATTTTTAATAAAATTGCTTTATGGTAATGCCGAAAGTCAAGTTACAAAAGACGGGAAGACAAATGGTATTATCAATGGTGTGCCGGATTGGGTGAACGAGGAAGAATTCGGATTCAATACAGCTATGACATTTAATGCTGATGGTTCAATGTTATGTTGGATTAGGTATGATGAGACGAATGTTCCAACTTATTCATTGCAAATGTATAAAGGACTTGATCCTGAGAATAATGAATTTGAATCTTACCCGGGATTTTATTCTTATAAATATCCTAAAGCCGGTTTTGAGAATTCATCAGTTTCTGTTATGAGTTTTGACATACAGTCACGCCAGACAAGAAAAATGCAATTGCCGATGGACACGGATGGTTATATTCCACGTATTAAATCAACGACAGATTCGGAAAAGATATTAATCTTTACAATGAATCGCCATCAAGATCAATTGCGTTTATATTCGGCAAATCCGCGTAGTACTGTATGTAAATTGCTTGTTGACGAGAATGTTCCTAAGTACGTAAAGGAAGAAGCTATGGAGAATATTATGGTTACCAGGAACCATATTCTTGTTCCAAGCGATAGAAGTGGACATATGCAATTGTATCTGTATAGTCTTACGGGCCAACTGCAAGGTCAGTTGACAAAAGCAAATTATGATGTAACAGACGTTTATGGTTACGATGAGGAATCCGGAAATGTGTATTATCAGGCAGCCGGTAAGAATCCAATGAATCGTGAGGTTTATGTAACTATGAAAAATGGGAAGACCATATGTCTGACATCTCGAGAAGGATGGAATACAGCTGTGTTCAGTAAGGATTTTAAATACTTCATCAATCAATGGAGCGATAGTAATACACCGTATGAATACTCAATATATACAAATAATGGTAAGCAAACCGTAGCTTTGATTGATAATAAAGCTTTAAAAAGTAAGCTGGCAGATTGCGGCTTGCCGAAGAAAGAATTTTTCAGTTTTAAGACATCGGAAGGAGTTGAATTGAATGGTGTGATGATAAAACCAGTCAATTTTGATGCAAGTAAGAAGTATCCAGTGATAATGTGGCAATACAGTGGTCCGGGAAGTCAGCAGGTAATAAATTCATGGAACGTAGGTTCTATGGGGCAGGGCGCGTTGTTTGATGAATATTTAGCCTCAAATGGATTTATTCTTGTATGTGTTGATGGTAGAGGAACTGGTGGCCGTGGTGTTGAGTTTGAAAAAAGTGTGTATATGAATCTTGGCAATCTTGAGTCAAAAGACCAGGTCGAAGCCGCTTTGTATTTAGGAACATTGCCATATGTAGATAAAAACAACATCGGTATCTGGGGATGGAGCTATGGAGGTTTCAATACCCTGATGAGCATGAGCGAGGGGCGTGGTGTCTTTAAGGCTGGAGTTGCAGTTGCACCACCAACAGATTGGAGATATTATGACACTGTCTACACAGAAAGATATATGCGTACTCCAAAGGAAAATCCGGCCGGTTATGATGATAATCCCATAAAGCGTGCAGACAAATTACATGGAGCATTGTTGATTTGTCAGGGATTGGCGGATGACAATGTGCATCCACAGAATGTGTTTGAATACTCCGAGGCACTTGTACAAGCAGATAAGGATTTCAAGATGAACGTTTATACTAATAGGAACCATAGTATTTATGGCGGGAATACACGCAACCATTTGTTCAGGCAGATTACACAGTTTTTTATTGATAATTTAAAATAATACTGACTACTATAATAATCAAAACAAATGAGAAAATCAAAATCATTTTGCGCTTTGGCGTTTGCTTTTATGCTAATGCCTGTTTCGGCGGTTGCCGGGGATGTGACAATTACTGTAGCAAATAATTCAGGTGTGCAGCGGCAGGAAGTTGTTGAAATTCCCGTAAAAGACGTTTATGCAAAACTTGGAATAAATGACGGAGACAAGTTTATTGTGAAAAATGCATTAGGACAGCAAGTCACTTACCAAATTACATATGATGGTAAGCTGCTCATTGATGCCAGTGTGCGTCCTGAAGGTACGGCAGATTTTACAATTGTTCCAGGAACACCGAAGCCGATGAAAACAATCGTATGTGGAAAGCAATATCCTGAAAGAGTAGACGATATCGCATGGGAAAATGACAGAACTGCATACCGCGTTTATGGACCTGCATTACAGCGTACAGGGGAAAAGGCTTTCGGTATAGATGTCTGGGTTAAGAATACTCCGGATTTAGAAGTTGAGAAGAGGTATGAAACAGAATTGTCCAACCACGGGAAAATAGAAGCTTTAAAAGAAGAAGGAAAAACGGCTGAGGCATTAGAAATGGAGCAAGAGACGACATACCATTATGATCATGGTTATGGTCTTGATTGCTATAAAGTTGGTCCTACGTTAGGATGTGGAGCGCCAGCATTAATGTTTGGTGGAGAAATGGTTTTACCATATTGTTATAAGACTTATAGAATTCTCGACAACGGCCCGTTGCGCTTTACCGTTCAATTGGAGTATAATCCTCTTACTGTTGGTACAGACAAGAATGTTATTGAACATCGTATTATAAGTCTGGACAAGGGCAGCAACTTTAATAAAATGACAGTATGGTATGAAGGTCTGACAAAACCTTGTGATATGGTTGCGGGAGTAGTTCTTCATAGCGAGGATACAAAAAGTGTTTTATATGGTGAGAACTATGTGCTTTATGCAGATCCTACGGATAATCCTGCAAAACAGAATTTCCAGATTTATGTAGGTGTGTTATTCCCCAACGGCGTAAAAGCCACTAAAGACATAATGTATGAAACGCCAACTAATGGGAATGCAGGCCATGGAGTAGGTATTATAACCTACCAGCCTGGTGAAAGATATACGTATTATTTCGGTTCGGCATGGAGCAAGAATGACGTACGTACACTAAATGAGTGGAAGTTGCGTTCAGAAGAAACGCTTAACGCCTTGCACGCTCCATTGAAAGTGACCGTAAAATAAAAATATAGCCATTGTTATTTTAAACTTAATACTATGAAAAAACTTTTATTAGGAGATGAAGCAATTGCCCAAGCTGCAATTGATGCGGGATTAAGCGGTGTTTACGCTTATCCTGGCACGCCTTCAACTGAAATTACGGAGTATATCCAAAATTCACGGATTGCAAGTGATAGAGGAATACACAGTAAGTGGTCCGTAAATGAAAAGACTGCCATGGAAGAAGCTTTGGGCATGTCCTTCATGGGTAAACGGGCTATGGTTTGCATGAAGCATGTCGGTCTGAATGTTTGCGCTGATCCGTTTGTTAATTCAGGCATGACAGGAACTAATGGCGGAATAATAGTTCTTGTCGCTGATGATCCGTCAATGCACTCTTCGCAAAATGAGCAAGACAGTAGGTTTTACGCAAAATTTGCAATGATACCATGTTTTGAACCATCATGCCAGCAAGAAGCGTATGATATGGTTGGTTTTGCGTTTGATTATAGCGAGCGGGTACATCTCCCGGTGTTGATGCGTGTAACAACAAGAATGGCACATAGTAGGGCTGTTGTTGAAATTGCCGATCAACCAAGGAAACAGAATGATATAAATTATAATTCTAAATCAAGTGAATGGGTCTTACTGCCGGCGATGGCAAGAAAACGTAATGATATTGTTACGGCACAACAAGTAGAATTGGAAAAAGACTCAGTAAAAAGTATTTTTAACATTTATTACGATAACAAAGACAAGACTTTAGGTATTGTCACGGGGGGAATAGGTATAAATTATCTAAATGAATGTTATCCTGATGGATGTCCTTATCCTGTATTAAAAATAGGTCAATATCCCTTGCCAAAAGATTTGTTACGCAACATGACGAAAGAGTGTGACGAGATTTTGGTAATTGAAGAGGGACAACCTTTTATTGAGGATTCGCTTTGTGGCGTTATGCCTGGTGATTCAATTATTAAGGGAAAGTTGGACGGAAGCTTGCCAAGAACCGGTGAATTAACACCTGATATAGTCAGGAAAGCTTTAGGATTGCCGGAAAATGCAGGGCACGCGCAGAGTCAAAACACAGTTCCTCGTCCACCGGCATTATGTCAGGGATGTGGACACAGGGATGTTTATGCAGCTTTGAACGATGTTCTTGCAGATTATCCTAATGCAAGGGTCTTTGGTGATATAGGATGTTACACTTTAGGTGCACTTCCTCCATATAAAGCGTTGCATTCAACAGTAGATATGGGAGCGAGCATTACAATGGCAAAAGGTGCAGCTGACGCAGGGTTGTGGCCAGCCGTTGCTGTTATTGGAGATTCAACGTTTACACATTCCGGTATGACAGGTTTGCTTGATGCAATAAATGAGAATTCAGACATAACTGTTATAATAAGCGATAATCTCACTACGGCAATGACCGGTGGCCAAGATTCGGCAGGAACAAACAAACTTGAAGCTATTTGCCGCGGTCTCGGGTTGGATAATGAGCATTTGAAAACCGTCGTGCCATTACCTAAGAATATGCCGGAAATAACCCAAATGCTACGAAATGAGATTGAATATCATGGAGTAAGCGTTATTATTCCATGTCGAGAGTGTATGCAAACTGTCTCTTATACACATCTCCGAGCCCACGAGACACTCGCTA
>ENA-UAML01000248-UAML01000248.1-human-gut-metagenome-genome-assembly--contig:-NODE-248-length-18968-cov-9.295881_pt1 | contig 18968 bp, 15 predicted proteins | sample MGYA00244211_ERZ654495 | MGnify/ENA primary metagenome ERZ654495 (study PRJEB26926, sample SAMN06164685) | human gut metagenome | biome: ENVO:00009003; feature: ENVO:2100002; material: ENVO:00002003... | reverse complement strand
ACGAGGTGACGGGCAACTTCCGCCAACTGATAGAGTGGCAGCTGAAGGAGAAACATCCTAAGAGCTGGTTCCGCGCTTGGTTCAACATGGGACTTATCAACTACATAGAGGGCGGACGCCGTATGTTGCCCTGTGAGGCAGGCATGGTGAACTTCTTCATCGACCCGTGGGGCGAGGTTATGCCCTGCAACGGACTGGAGGAGAAATACTGGAAAGAGAGCATGGGCAACATCCACGACAAGCCGTTCATGGAAATCTGGGAGAGCGAACAGGCGCAAAAGGTACGGCAGATGGTTCGCAAGTGCCCGAAGAACTGCTGGATGGTGGGCACTGCAAGCCCCGTAATGCACAAGTACATCAAGTATCCTGCCAAGTGGGCATTGAAGAACAAGTTGCGTTCGATGCAGGGCAAGCCGGCTTGCATAAACCCGAAATGGTGCGACGTAGGCCAAGACCCGTGCCAAGGGGATTTGAGGGAGAAGTTCTGAGTTATTTGACTCTTTTACCAATAATGAAAAGCCACAAAGCAGACAGGCAAGAACAGATTACAATTCTTGCAAACAATAAGGTTTCTTTAAGACTGCCTTGTGTTTTTCCCATTTGTTGAGTTGCTTTTGTTTTTGCAAAAGTAATTATTTGTTTTCAAAATCAAGAAATCTTTTATGAAGATAGTTGTTACCGGCACACGTGGCATTCCGAATATCATGGGCGGCGTTGAAACGCATTGCGAGGAGCTGTTCCCGAGAATAGCCAAGCGGGGCTTTGACGTTACCGTGGTACGCAGGACTGATTATGTCAAGGACGACATGAAGGAATGGAAAGGCGTGAAGTTGGTGAATATCGACAGCCCGAAGAAGAAATCCTTTGAGGCCATTATCCATACATTCCGTGCCATCAATGAGGCAAAAAGGCTAAAGGCAGACATCCTGCATATCCATGCCATCGGCCCTGCATTGCTCGTACCATACGCTAAAATGCTTGGAATGAAGGTTGTTTTCACCCATCACGGGCCTGACTACGACCGCGACAAATGGGGATTTGCAGCAAAGACAATGCTTAAATTAGGCGAGCGCATGGGCTGTATGTTTGCCGACGAGGTGATTGTTATCTCTGATGTCATCCGCAACTTGATAAAAAGAAAATACAACCGTACAAGCCACGTCCACCTGATTTACAACGGCGTGACGCAACCCGAGATATGCGACTATCCCGAATATTTCAACGAGCTCGGCATTGAGAAAGGCAAGTACATCCTTGGTATGTGCCGCTTCGTGCCGGAAAAGAACCTGCATCACCTCGTTTCCGCTTACGCGAAAATTAAGAATGAAGAGTTAAGAATTAAGAAAGATAGTGGCATAAAGCTTGTTCTTGCTGGCGATACGGATTTTGAGGACGACTATTCACGCAACCTGAAAGAAATGGCAAGGAAGAACGGTGTCATCCTTACCGGCTTTATCAAGGGCAAGAAACTACATTCATTGTTGACCAATTGCCGGGCATACTGCCTTCCGTCAAGCCACGAGGGACTGCCAATAGCTTTGCTTGAAGCCATGAGTTACGGTGTAAAAGTTATAGTAAGTGATATTCCAGCAAACAAGGAAGTTGGCCTGCCTGAAAGTGATTACTTCCCAGTCGGTAATATAGATGCTTTGGCAGAAAAGCTAAAAGCCGTTATCAGCCAACCTTTACAGCACATTGATTACGATATGAAGAAGTATGACTGGGAGAAGATAGCCGACCAAGTGACAGAAGTATACAATGGACTTAAATAAACCAACATAAAATAATTTTCTATGAAAGGAATTGTATTGGCCGGTGGCAGCGGTACGCGGTTGTACCCTATCACCAAGGGAATCAGCAAGCAGTTGATTCCGATTTTCGACAAACCGATGATTTACTATCCCATTTCGGTGCTGATGCTGGCAGGCATCAGTGAAATCCTGATTATCTCTACACCTTACGACCTGCCGGGGTTCAAAAGATTATTGGGCGACGGCAGCAATTTCGGGGTGAGGTTCGAGTATGCGGAGCAACCCTCGCCCGACGGACTGGCACAGGCGTTCATCATCGGGGAGAAATTCATCGGAAATGATTGCGTCTGCCTTGTATTAGGAGACAATATCTTCTACGGCGCAGGACTTAACGGTTTGTTGAAGCAGGCTGTTGTTGACGCAGAGGAGAACAGCAAGGCGACAGTATTCGGTTACAGGGTTAGTGACCCGGAGCGTTACGGAGTGGCGGAGTTTGACAAGGACGGCAACTGCCTTAGCATTGAGGAGAAGCCCGAACATCCGAAAAGCAACTATGCCGTTGTTGGATTGTACTTCTATCCGAACAAGGTTGTCAACATCGCAAAGAGCATAAAACCGTCGGCACGCGGTGAGCTGGAAATAACGACCGTAAACCAGGAGTTCCTGAAGGACAAGGAAATGAAAGTGCAGACGATGGCGAGAGGCTTTGCATGGCTTGACACGGGAACGCATGATTCTTTGTCGGAAGCATCTACTTTTATTGAGGTTTTGGAGAAACGGCAAGGATTGAAGGTCGCCTGTCTCGAAGGCATAGCTTACCGCAAAGGTTGGATAACGGCAGACAAGCTAAGGGAGGTGGCGCAACCGATGTTAAAGAACGACTACGGGAAGTACCTCATGTCGATTCTTGGCGAAAGAGAGGATGACGTAACGAAAAACTTGGAATACTGAAAGCCCCCTCTCAATCTCCCCGAGGGGAGAAGCTGATATGCAAACGAAATAAACATATAAAAACGATGGAAGTAATAAAGACAGACATAGACGGTGTGGTAATCATAGAGCCGCGCATATTCAAGGACGCACGGGGATATTTCTTCGAGAGCTGGTCGCAGAGGGAGTTTGATGAGAAAGTCGGGCACGTGGAGTTCGTCCAGGACAACGAGAGTATGTCGTCGTATGGTGTCATGCGTGGACTGCATTTCCAGCGTCCTCCATATACACAAGCAAAACTTGTGAGGTGTATAAGGGGAAAGGTCCTCGACGTTGCGGTTGACATAAGAAAAGGTTCGTCAACATACGGAAAGCACGTTGCGGTTGAATTGACCGAGGACAACCATAGGCAGTTCTTCATACCGAAAGGCTTTGCCCACGGTTTTGCGGTATTGAGCGAGACGGCGGTCTTCCAGTACAAGTGCGACGAGTTCTACCATCCCGAGGCGGACGGCGGAATAAGCATACTTGACGGCAGCCTTGGCATGGACTGGCGCATACCGACCGAACACGCAATATTGAGCGAGAAAGACACGAAGCATCCATTGCTGAAAGACTTTGACTCACCATTTACGATTTAAAGGTAAAATGGTAAAAAAGTAAAAAGGTAAATTAAGTGAAGAACGAAGAGGGAAGAATCCGATTGATTTGCACAATGGGCATATATGTAAACCCAACAGGCAATGCATTCGGCTTTAACTTCTATAACTTCCCCTAACTTCTTTAAATTCCAACCAACATGAACATACTTGTAACAGGCGCAAACGGCCAGCTCGGCAATGAAATGCGCATAATAAGCAAAGACACGAACGACAGCTACACTTTTACTGATGTCGTAGAGGTTGAAGGCGTTGAAACGACAATCCTGGATATAACCGATGCCGATGCCATACGGGAAATAGTCAAGGAAAAGGATATACGATGCATAGTGAACTGCGCCGCGTACACAAACGTTGACAAGGCGGAGAGTGACGAAGCGCTTTGCAGGAAACTCAACGCCGATGCACCGAAGCTATTGGCAGAGGTGATGAAGGAAGTTAACGGCCTTCTCGTGCAGATTTCGACCGACTATGTTTTCGGCGGCGACTCTTACAACACGCCTTGCAGGGAAGACCAAAAGGGAACGCCTACGGGAGTCTACGGCAAGACGAAACTTGAGGGAGAGAAAAACATAGAGGCCGTGGGGTGTGACTATGTCATAATAAGAACGGCGTGGCTATATTCCGAATACGGCAAGAACTTCGTAAAGACGATGCTAAACCTTACGGCGACAAAGCCGAAACTCACCGTTGTCTTTGACCAGGCAGGAACACCGACATACGCATACGACCTTGCTGTGGCTATCAAGACCGTGCTTGCAGATTATGAAAAGGAAAAACCGACGGACGGGTATTCAAAACGAGGAATATACCATTTCAGTAACGAGGGAGTCTGCTCGTGGTTCGATTTCACCAAGAAAATAGCCGAGCTTGCAGGAAACACGGTTTGCGACATCAAGCCTTGCCACAGCGACGAATTTCCAAGTCCGGTCAAACGTCCTGCATATTCCGTTCTTGACAAGACGAAAATAAAGGAGGCTTTCGGGCTGAAGATACCCTATTGGACGGATTCATTAAGGAAATGCATGGGGAATATGGGGCATTGAAGGCATAAGTATCATCTTTTTTCTTAACTCATTGAAAACCAGCATTATATAAATCGCTTTCCAAAAGACGGCGAATTGCGTTGTAAAAGGGCACGTATTGGACGGCAAAAGAGTACAAATTGCAAGCCGAAAGGCCGTCTTTTACAAAACAAGATTTCATTGACAATTTAATGATACAAAAATTATGGAATACAAGAGAAATATCATCATAACGGGCGGAGCAGGATTTATAGGCTCTCACGTAGTACGGTTGTTCGTGAACAAATATCCCGAATACCACATAATCAACCTTGACAAGCTGACGTATGCAGGAAACCTCGCAAACCTGAAGGACATCGAGGGCAAGGAGAATTATACGTTTGTAAAAGCGGACATCTGCGACTACGAAACGGTGAAGGCATTGATGGAGAAGTACAACATTGACGGAATAATCCATCTTGCGGCGGAAAGCCATGTCGACAGAAGCATAAAAGACCCGTTTACTTTCGCCCATACAAACGTGATAGGTACGCTGACGTTGCTTCAGGCAGCGAAGGAATACTGGGAGAGCTTGCCCGAAGGATACGAGGGAAAGCGTTTTTATCACATCTCGACCGACGAGGTTTACGGCGCATTGGAGCTGACGAATCCCGAAGGAATAGAGTCGCCGTTCACCACGAAGGCAAGTTCGGAACACCACCACGCCTACGGCACGGAGTTCTTTACCGAGGAAACGAAGTACAATCCGCACTCACCTTACTCAGCTTCAAAGGCAAGTTCAGACCATTTTGTCCGCGCTTTCCACGACACATACGGAATGCCGACCATCGTGACCAACTGCTCCAACAACTATGGACCTTACCAGTTCCCCGAAAAGTTGATACCTTTGTTCATCAACAACATCCGCCACAGGAAGCCGCTGCCCGTCTACGGAAAGGGCGAGAACGTAAGGGACTGGCTGTATGTGGAGGATCACGCAAGGGCAATCGACCTCATCTTCCATAAGGGCAAAATAGCAGATACATACAACATCGGCGGATTCAACGAGTGGAAGAATATTGACATAATCAAGGTTGTCATAAAGACCGTCGACCGTTTGCTCGGGAGGAAGGACGGCGAGGACATGAACCTCATCACATACGTGACTGACCGCAAGGGCCACGATATGCGTTACGCCATCGACTCAAGGAAACTCCAGCGTGAACTTGGCTGGGAACCGAGTCTGCAATTCGAGGAAGGCATAGAGAAGACCGTCCGCTGGTATTTGGATAACCAGGCGTGGATGGATAATGTAACGTCAGGCGATTACCAGAAATATTACGACGAAATGTACAAAGGCAGGTAAAACAGGTTTAATATGGATATGGGTAAACAAATGCCCATTACTAAATTGCCGACTATTTTATTCGCAAACAATAAGTTTTATTGTGCAATAAAAACGAAATGCAAACCGTGGTCTTTCGCGACGTGAAAGGCCACGGAATGCAAAATGAAAGGCCACGTCTTGCAAGTCAAGACGTGGCCTTTTGTTTTTATATCAGATGCAGATTGGTTGCATACGCATAGTTTCCATGTTCAGGTACAGCCCTCGGTGAAACGTCCGTCCCTCGCGGAGCATCTTCCAAAGGAGCGCGCAGCCGGCCTGCGCCAGCATGGAATTGATGAACAGGTCCTGCCTCTCCAACGCTTCAGCGAGCGAACAGCTCGGCCCCGAGTCATTGTCTTCAATGGTGGAATATTGCACTTCCTCAGTTATGACGTTCAGCTTCGGCACGGCAATGAACTCCCTTGACGACGGCTGGCGCATCTTGTTGCGCACCGTCCCGATTATCACCTGCCCTGTGTACTGGGCGTTGCCGAAGTCCATCCAGTACAGCGGAGTCCTATGGTCGTTGTCGGACACGTTGCGGTGTTTTTTCAGTAAACGCCACTGGTCAAGGCGAGAGTGCACGCTGTCCGTGCAAGTAATCGTTATGTTTGCCGTCATTGTCTCATCCGTTCGGCAAGGATAGCGGCGGGCCTCGGCCGTCCATGCAGAGCCGAAGAAGCGGTTGATGCGCGTGACAAGCGCAACGGCCTTGTTCAGCCCTATTTCCGTTTCGCTGAACAGCTGGCGCCCAATGTTGGGCTCCTCCACCGTGTCGCCGTCGAACACCGTGACGTGCAGCCCCGGATGTCCGAGCGAGCGTAAGGCCACGTCCATGCGTGCAAGGTTGGTGACAACTTGCGACCCTGTCCCGCCGGCGCCGATTACGAAAACGCTTACCGGGTGGTAAGGTGAAAGAAGGTAGCTGTCCGTGTAATGTATCCGTTTCATTTCAGCAAGTCTTTAAGTTTTATGTCAAGTGGTATAAGTTCTTCATTGTCGAAAGATTTGTATCTTGCGTTTTCCGTAACGATGACAAGGTTACTTTTTGTCGGGTTGTTGCCACCGCCGAGGTGCGAGAACTCGCTCTGCCAAAAGCGCCGTTCCCAGCAGCGGAGCAGGTCTTCGAACGACGGACTGTCGGGCAGATTAAGCGGCGCGTTGCCGAGGCAGACGCTTGCCTGCGTGACGTTGAAGAACGGCGCACGGCAAAGCACACCGTCCAAATCGGGCGCCTCACCCTTGAATGCGTATATTGACAGGCCGTCGCGCCGCACGTCGTAGATTACGCCGGGCACGCCGAACTCCCCATCGGCAATGTCAAGCGTCTCCTTGAAGAACATCCTGCGGCGTCCCGGAGGGTTCCACCACACGTACCTCTCGCGGCCTCGCCTCGTGTCGCACCATAGCAAGTTCCCCGGTATGCGACCGTGCGGCGTGCCGCTTGCGCCGGCCGTGAAGTTCTCCACCAGCGCGTTCATGAATTTATACGAGACAGGAACGGCCGCGCCCATCCTGCCGTTCCCGTCTATCGGGCGCAGCTCAAGATAGTGACTCCTGCCGTAGCCCTCACCGCACTCGTATGCAATGAGGGCGGCCTTGGGCCTGAGCACCTCCTGCATCTTTCTTGTAAGCTCGTTCATAACGGTTGTTTTTTAGGTTTGAAGTTCTCGGAGACATGGTAGACGAGGCGGTTGAACCACTCCGAGAACCTCTCCGGATAGTCGTCCATAGTGAACGCCGTGACCGTTTCGGGCGTTACCGCCCATGCCGTCACCGGCGTAAGGTTGTAGACTTCCTGCATTTCGGAACAGAACATTTGCCTGACGTTCTCGGCCACCATGTCGTCAACGGAGTAGACGAGCATAATCTGGCTTTCAAGCCCGGCGGGCATTATGTCGGGACATTCCTCCTTCGCCCAGTCGTACTCATAGTCAAATATGCACGGCCGGCCCTTGCCTATAAGCCCTGTACCGTCCCTTATGATGTCGAGAAGCTCCGCCTCGGCCCCGTTTGCAGGGCGGCAAGACCCGAGCTCCGTCTCGAGGCGGCAGAAGGCCCGGCCGCGCATCCTCCTGAACATACGCGAGATGCGGCCGCAGTTGTACGAGCCGAAGAGCCGCAGAGCCTGCCTTACCTCTGCGCCGGTGTTGCATTCGAGGCATTCATCCCCGCACATTAACCAGTCCTCCGCTATGCCGTAGTAATAGGAGGACGTGATGTCGGACAGGCAGTGGTGCGCGGCGAAACGGCGTATGAATTCCCTCGCCACTCGCCTTACGCCGTATGAAAGGCGCCCGGTGAAATCCAGCGGCAGCCATAAGAGCGTATGGTCTGGCCAGTCGTGGAAACGATAGAGGCAGAACACGAGCCTGCCTCCGTCGTTCTCGATGTTCACGTACTCCGGCACTACTGCGTCGAACGTTTTGTACAGCTCCGCTATGCCGAGCCTCGGGTTTGCCGCGTACCGTTTGGTGTTGAACCGCAGCCGTGTCCCGAGCAGGGCGACATAGTTGCGTGCGGAAGCGTACAGGTATTCGAGGTTGTCCATTGTGGCCACGTCCACCTTGCGCCCGTCAACGTCCATCTTGAGGCCTCCCGAAACGGGGAGGAGCCTCTCCGTCAGAAAACCGTTACGCTTCCGGGCGGAGGAAGCACCCTCCTGCCCCTTCGCCTTGTTCCCGTACTTATGTCCGTGGCCAGCGAAACCTCCTCCATGACGAGGCGCACCAGACCCTCCATCTCGTATTCCGACAATAGCCTGCATTCCTTGCCTCCTTTCCCTTGTTTGCCGTTTACCATAGTTTCACCCTTTCGTGCCGATGGTAGTCTTGAACTCGTACACGGCGCAGTCGTCCTCCATCAACGGGCCGTGCACCGTTGCCGTGGTGAGTTCAGGGTACGTAGCGGAGTAGAAGTCCATCACGTCGTTCACCGCCATTCCTGCGTTTGGGTCGTCCAACTTCAGCATTTCGCCGTTTTTCTTCAGTTTGAACACCCTCTTGATTCCCTTTATTTCAAGTGCCATAGTCGTATTGTTTTAAAAGTCCGTATTGTTTTCAGTATTCCCTCTCTTGCTGGAAAAGCGCCTCCGCCTGTGCCTCGTCTCTCATGCGGCATTCCTGGGGAAAGTCGAGGTACTCGGCGTAGGGGTCGTTCCTGAAACGCTCGGCGTCATCCTCTTCCTCGCCGTAGGTTCCCGTTTCCGTCCCTGTTACGGGTTGCCGCTGATTTCCCGTATGCCTGTTCCCGCACCCGCCGTCCAGCGGCCCTGCAACCGGGGCTTGCCCGTTGGCGTTGCCATAGGGCGGTCGGGGCTGCACTGCCGGCTGCTGCGGTACGGCATACGGGCTTGGTTGCGGTGTCGGCGCCTGGACAACGGGTTCGGCCTGTGGCCCTTGCACGGATGCGGCGCCTCGGACTGTATTTGGTGCGGCCGCCGGTTGTGCCTGTTGCGGCACCGGACATTGTTGCGGTGCATGCGCCTGCGGCTGTCCGGGCTGCATCGCAAAGAGGCTGCCCTCTTCGGCTTTCCGCCTGACTTCCTGCATCCTTGCCTTGATTTCCTCCTGCCTCTCCGGCGGGGCAGTCGTCAATACATGCTTGAGCAGTGCCAGCGATTCGGCGAACCTGCGTGCCGATGCCGCCTCGTCAGCGCGTTTCAGCGTCCGTTCGAGTTTCTCCCGTTTCTCGCGCTCCTCCTTCGTCTCCTTTACTGACGGGACTTTAGATTTTGCCTTCTCCGCGGCCTTGGCCGCCTGGCGTTCGAACTCTGCAATGTTCATGATAAGTCCCGTTGCCTTGGCCAAAGGCTTCGCGATGGCGGCAAGCAGCCCGTCGTCGAGTTCCTCGGGCGTGCCGCTTGCAACGAGCGGTACCATCAACCGTGCCGCTTCGCCGCCGTCCCTTGACTTCGGCATCACCGATACTGCCAGGCCACCTCCGGTGCGCCTGATGTTCATGCCCAGTTCCGTCCCGTCCGTGAGCATTCCGTAGATTTCCTTGAAAAACATGGTCTTGAGTTTTTTTGTTATACATTTGTCGCGTTAAAGTAATTCCTGAGGATTCGTTCCCTGTCGGGCCGTGAGGCAATGCCCATTAAAGGCATGATATACCAACCTATACGTCTCGGCGTTCCGCGTTTGTCCGCCGTCCCCGTGCGCGGCATTCTCATTGCCGGTGCCGCCGGTGCCTGCGTCTGTTTTTTCTGCCTCTTCATTGTTGCTTGTTTTTGTTATTGAATATTTTTGTAGGGGAAGAACCGTTATCCTCATCGAGGATATGTTTTCCCGATTTTTACAGGCATACGGTCCTTGGATTGGCGGACGTAGAGCAGCAAGGCTTGGCGGAGGAAAATACCGCAGCAAGGCGAGGATGATTTTCCTCCTGCCAACCAAGCCCGTAAGGGCCGCCTTGCGCGTGCGGACGCAATCCAAGACCTTTGCCGGCGAAAATCGGCAAAACATCGCCCTGTTAAATGGAAAATGCAGGCCGTTTCCAGCCTGCATTCCATCTCTTTCGTAGTCCGTGTGCCCCTTCAGGCTCCACGCCTGTATCTCCTGAAAATGTCCTCCGTAACCTCCGCTGCGAGTCCGGCCGCCATGTCGAGGAAGTCCTTGGGGCTTACGGTACCGCGTTCTATGCCGTCCAAGTGCATTTCCCAGTCGGACGTCAGCGCGGCGTCTGCTATTTTCATGCCCTTCACGGTCTCGTAGACGAACAGTCCCTTCGGTGTCGGGATGATGTAGCCGCCCGAGTTGCGCACGTATTTGCGGTCGACGAGCGTCCTTAGTATGGCCGGGCGTGTCGCGGCCGTACCCAGACCGTGCCTGTCCATGAACCCGACCAGTTCCGCGTCGGTGTACGGCGACGGCGGCAGTCCTTTCCTGTGCGCCGTGCTGCAGGCGGATATGCCGAGCGCCTCGCCGGTTTCCAGGCTGGGAAGCTCCGCAATCACGGCACCCGGAGGTATAACGTCCGGGACATGCCCGGCGATGCCGTGCCATCCCTTTTCCACTATCCTGTAGGCCTCGGCGCGGAACGTACGCCCTGAGCACACCGCCTCCACCGCGGTGCGCTCCACCCTGCAGGGAGGCATGAATGCCTCTATCATGCGGCCCAGCACCATCGCGTACAGCCGCATCTCATCCTTGTCAAGCTCGTCAGGGTAAACGCCGGTGGCGATGATTGCGTGGTGGCCGGAGCCTTTGCCCTGTCCGGATATGCCCTTAGGCAGGCCGCACAGGACAATGCCGGCGGCCTTGAGGTATTCGCCGAGTTCCTTCTTCCTCGACAGCCTCTCCATTATGTGCGGCAGGGTGGCCAGCACGTCGTGGGGGATATGCCTCCCGGCCGTGCGTGGATAGGTTATGAGCTTTTTCTCGTACAGGCCCTGCGCTGCGTCGTGCACCTGTTCAGCAGTCAGGCCGTAACGCCGGTTGGCGTCCTTCTGCAGTTCGGTGAGGTTGTAGGGCAGCGGCGGCGGTATGTCCTCCGTGCTCCGTTCCACCGATGATACCGTCGCGGTGCCCGCCGTGCGGCAGGCTGAATGCAGCGCGGCCGCCGTCTCCCTGTCAAGCGGCTCGTCGGCGCAGCGCATCCTGAGCGGCAGGCCGTCCTTGTGCATGTTGATGAAAACCGGCCAAGTGTCCGCCGCCGTATGGGCCTCGCGCTTGCGGTAGCGTGCGCAGATTTCGGCAAGGACGGGTGTCTGCACGCGGCCGAGGGAGTGGTTGCCCAGCCCGGTTGCCTTGCAGATGGCGTAGCAGGCGTTCACGCCGAGCAGCCAGTCGGCCTTGTTGCGGCAGTCGGAGGCCTTGAACATCCCGTCTTGCGCCGCCATGTCCGACAGGTTGGCCATGCCGTGCCTCACGGCCTCGTCCGTGAGCGACGTTATCCAGAGGCGTTTTACGGGCTGCGTGCAGCCGAGGTAGGAATAAAGGTAGCGGAACGCCATCTCCCCGTCACGGGATGCGTCCGTGGCGGCGATGATTGTGTCGCATTTCGCCAGCACACGCTCAAGCACCTTCAGCTGTTTCACCGCGCTGGCGTCGGGTATCCAGCCGTTTTCCGTCTTCACGTGCTTCACCATGAGGCGGAAACGCTCCGGCACCAACGGGAAGTCGTCCTCGCCGAGCCTTGCCGGGCCGTAGTCCTTCGGCATTGCCAGCGACAGCATGTTGCCGAACGTCCACGTAACGATATACCCGCTGCCCGACATGAACCCGTTTTCAGGCCTGTACGCGCCCACAATCCTTGCCAACTCCTTGCCCACGTTGGGCCTGTCTGTCAATATAGCTATCATTTTTATCCGTTATTTTATGTTCCTCCGCAGGATTGCGTGCCTGCGGAGAAACGTTGTTTGAAATTGAGATTACATTCCTTTTTTGCCGACGCCTTTGACTTGAAGCACCGGCCTTCCTGTGCTGTCGGTAATTATTTGCAGCGTCGCGTCGGTCGTAATGTCCATGAGTCCCGTCCTGAGCCTTAGCGTCATTACTCCCGTCTCCCCGCCTTCAAGAAGTCGGCCGAGTTCGCCGGAGGCTTCAAGTGCCTGTCTGTCGATTCCCAGTTTGCCTAACTGTGTCCAGTCGAGTACGTCCGCCTTGAACGCCTTTGTTTGTCTTTGTTCCATTTGAATATTCCTTTTTTGTTTTGCTTGAATTTTTGTCATACGGCCTGCTTGGCCCCTTTCTTCTGTGCCGAAGTGTTCTCGCGTGCCGCCTCCGCCTGTGCGTTGCGGCGCGTGTTGCGCGGCTTGTCGGGGTCTTCCTGGTAATAGTTGAGCGTGCCGGTGTTCGGGTTCACCTTTATGTAGGACGAGAACTCCTTGCCTCCACGGCCTTTCATGCCCTCCACGAGTATGGCCTTGCCGTCCTGCAGGCGCGCGCGTTCCTCGCCAGTGAAGGCATGGCCGTACACCTCGGTGGGTATCCTCGGCGCCTGTCTTTCGTCGAAGCCGTCGGGAGTACGCGAGTATTGAGGGTTGCCGGTGGTCATGTCGAGCCTTACGAACGACGAGAACTCCTCACCGCGTCGGTTTATCATGTTCTCAAGGAACACCACGCCGCCCTTACGCAGCGTCTCCCTGTCCTCCGATGTCAGCGCGGTCTTGCATATTTCGTTTGGAATATAGATTTCGCCCGTTTCGGGGTTGCAGCGCGTGTATTGCGGTCTGCCTGTCACCTGGTCTATGGTGACGAAGGCCGAGAACGTATCGCCGTTGTTGCGTTTCATGCCCTCGACGAGCACCGTGTGCCCCTCGCTGAGCCTTTTCACCTCGTCCTGCGTCAGCTTCACACCCCCGATGGTCTGCTGGTTGAGCAGGTTGTCCTTCGGGAAGATGAACTCCAGTCCCCTGCGTTCCGCGCTGTACTGCAGGGTCGCGCTGAACTCCTTTCCCTTGGCGGACACCATGCCGTCGACAAACACGGCCTCGCCGTTCTTCAGCCTCGTTATCTCGTCAGGGTCGAGCCTTACGCCCTTAACCTCGTCGGGAATATAGACGTGTTCCTGCCTTACCGCCACCAGCTCGTTGGTGATTTTGTCGATTGACACGAGGCATGGGGTGTAGTTGTCGCCGCGCAGCTTCAGGTCTACGGCGTGACCGAGGTTGCCGCTCTCGCGAAGGTTCTTCTTTTCCTCCTCCGTGAAGTTGTGGCCGAAGTACGGGCGGCTGAGTTCCGGCTCCCTGCGTATGCCGTGTACGCCCAATACCACCTGCCCGTCGCTCGTAAGGAAGGACAGCCTCGCGTCAATCTTGGCCGTCATCAGCCCCTCGATGTTCAGTGTCAGGGGGATTGTCCTGTTTGTCTTGTATCCCTTGAGCATGCCGTCGAGCACGCCCATGTTCTCAAGCAGTTCCTTCGACACGCCGACTTTTTTCAGCGCCTCCCAGTCGACCATGTCCTCGTTGTAGCGGTACGCCGGACCTTGCTGTTCCTGCGCCGGCTGTTGCTCCATGCCTTGTGCGGCCTGCTGCACCTCAGTCTGCTGTTCGGGTTGCAGCTGTTGTTTCTTTGCCATTTCCTTTTCTTGATTTTGGTTTACGGTTTCTTTTCTTGTCTCTTCCCTCGGACGGATTTCATAACGTTTAAGGAACTCCCTTACCGTATCCGTCCGCTTGCCTTCAGCCAGGTCCCTTATGGCCTGCCTGTTGCGCCTGTAGTCGTTGACGGTCATCCGCAACAGGCGGAAATGCGTCGGTTCCTTGAGCTGGCTCCAGAAGTTCCTGATGAAGTTCTCGATGATGCTTGAGTTCTTGTCGAATTTCAGGAACGAGTTTTCGTTCTCCTCCGTCGCTGGCACGGTCTCGCATTTCCCGTCGCCGTGGGCCTTGCTCACTGCCCTTACGCCGTGGCTTGGGTCGTACTTGTTGTGGACGAGCAGCAGCTCGCTGATTTGCTCCACGTAAGCGTTTTCTTCAGCTCCTGCGGCCCTGCTCCGCCTTGCCGTAGGCGGCTTTCCTTCCGTGTCTGTCTTTTTTGCCATTGTCATCTTGTTTTTGGTCGTGAAGTTTGTCCCCACGCCGCAAATATAAATGATAAATTCGGATAAACCATTGATTTTCAGGCTGTTGGCATTACGTGTCGCAATATGCCGCAAAATGTCATGCGAAAGACGGCAAATTGCGGCGTAAAAGGGCATGAATTACAACGCAAAAGACCGCAAATCGCAAGCCGGAAGGCGGCATTTTGGAATCAGGGTGGAAACAAGGCGGCGGGCAAGCGGCTGTCGCACGGCGGACAATGCGGGCGGAGAGAGCTGGCCCCCTGTCCGTTGGCCGAAACCGGTACGTCTTCAGCCTTTTGTAAGATACGGCGACATATCCCGTTCAAATGAAACGGCTGCAATGAAAATGCCCCGTCGGCCATGACGGCCATGCGTCACGTCGGTCGCAGTTTACCCCTGTAATCAAACTGTAAACCGCCGGCGGACGGGCGCCGTGTTCTTTTCCGTCACGTTTTTCACGGCGTAGCCGCGAGGAAAAACGTGGCGGAAACCGCCGCAAACACGGCCGGACGGCCGACTGCGGTTTACTTTTGATGGAAGGGGTAACTGCAGGCAATACCCACTTTCGTATAAAAAGAATAAATGAAACAAGACAATAAAGTGTCATTTCGGATAAAATTGACGTGAAATATTGTCTCTTTTGATATGTATCAAGCGAAAATGTTTAAAAATGTTATAACATTATTTATTGATGCATCGTTATATATTCAAACTATTATTTTTGCACCGTCAACTTTAATTCTTGAGCAATGTTCCGTACACGGAAAAACACGTTCCGATACAATATTGCCACCAAAGCTGATAATTGTCCCGAAAGCCGCCTACGCTTCGGTCTAAGGATGTTTTTCGCATAAACGTAAACAAACAAAATGACATTACCGCTTCAAGTGAAATTCGCCTCAGGGCTTGTCCTTGTCATACTTTTCATCGTCGGTCTTGCCGCCATACTTTTCCATGAGCGCCGTAAGGTGTGTGCCATTGAGGAAGATATGCGCAAGATGCGTGCCATGCGCATTGCGGCCGACTCGCTACATGGCCGCATTATCTTGCTTGCCACCCTCGGAGAGAGTGTCGCAGGATGGGACTGGGCCGATTATGAGGCTTACCGCAGGGAAAGGCTTGCTGCCGACAGTGTATTGCAGGCCGTAAAGCCGTTGTGTGCAGGGTATATAAATCCTGAACAGGTGGATACGCTGCGTAACTTACTGGCCGAGAAAGAAAAGCATTTATTCAACGTAATGGAGGCGATGGAAAGCAGGAACAGTGCCGACAGGCAGTTTGCCAGGCACCTGCCATTGGCGCAGTACGTGAAGGTCACTACCATAAAGAGAAAGAAAAGCGGTCTTGCCGGGTTGTTGGGCGCAAAGAAGTCGGTGCAAGTCGTGTCAGGCACTGGTGAATTGGAGCGTCTTGGCCGGTCCGTCGTTGCAAGGCATGGAGAACACGTGCTTGCAGTGGAGGAAACCATAGACAGTCTCAAGACCGACAATGGAATGCTTAACAAGTCGTTGGGTGGGTTTATAGCGAAACTTGACAGGCGTGTCGTGGACGTGATACGTATGAGGGAGGAACGTATAGGCGAGGCGTACATGACCTCGTACAGACTATACGTGGCCGCTACTATTGTCTGCGTCTTGCTGTGTATTGCACTTTTCCTCTTCATAAGGCATGATATACGGAAAGAACGCAAGGCAAAGGAATTGCTTGAAAAATCCTTACGTGAGAACGAGGAGCTTCTTGAGCTGCGCAAGCACGTGATGCTCACCGTCACCCATGACGTTCGCGGCCCTGTCGGCAACATTGCCAACTGTGCAGAGCTTGCCTTGATGACAACCGCGAAAAAGCGGCGGGAGGGCTATCTTGACAGCATCCGCCGCTCGTGTTCGCACATATTACGGCTGCTGGGTGATGTCCTTGACGTTTACAGGATAAACGAAGCAAGAGAAACACGTGTCGATGTGCCGTTCTGCCTGTCGCGCTTCCTGTCGCTTGTGACCGACGAGTTTTCACGCAAGGCCAACGACAAGGCCTTGGCTTTCGATGCGTGCTCGACAGGCACTGATGTCATAGTGAAAGGCGACCCGGACAAGATGGAGCGTATACTCAACAACCTGCTTACCAATGCAATAAAGTTTACAAAGGCCGGCGCGGTCAGCCTCAGGTCAGCGTATACCGCGGGAACACTTACCGTGGAGGTAGGCGACACCGGCATAGGAATGGACGAAGAGACGCTCAGACGCGTGTTCCGACCGTTCGAGCGTGCCGCCGTTGACGTCAACTCAGAGGGCTTCGGCTTGGGGCTTTCGATAACAGAGGGACTGGTGCGCGCCCTCGACGGCAGCATTGACGTGGCGAGCACGCCCGGCAAGGGCAGCACGTTCACCGTAAGGCTGCCGTTGCCCAAGACGGAGGAGGACGAGGCGGAGGAGGACGAAATGCCAGACCCCTCGTCGCCTTTGCCGAAAAGCGTCCTCGTTGTCGACGACGACCCCATCCTGCGGAAAGTCGTCGAGGATATGTTCTCGCGCAACGGCGTGGAGTGCACAACCTGCAAGGACGCTGCGGAAGCGGTGCAGGCGATGCGCAAGAAGGATTACGACTTGGTGGTCACCGACATACAGATGCCGGGCACTGACGGCTTCGCCCTGCTCAGGCTGCTGCGCAGTTCCGACATCGGTGCCTCGCGCACTGTGCCCATAGCGGCGATGACGGCGCGCGGTGACGGAGGTGACGAGGCTTATACTGATGCAGGATTTTGCGGATGCTTACGCAAGCCGTTCACGATGAAAGGGTTGATGGCGTTCGCGGCGTCAATGGCGGCGAACGCGGAAAGTATGCCGCGGTTCGACTTTACCGGCCTGCTGGCCAACACGGGCGACAGGAAGGCAATGCTGGAGCTTGTCATAAGGCAGTCGGAAAATGACAGGGACGAGCTTGTGTCGGCTGCGGTCGCAGCTGACCGCAAGGCCATCCGCTGCATATTGCACCGTATGTCGGCGGCATGGGAGTTCATGGGTGCAGGCAGGTATTTGGATGAATTGCGGGATGCAGTGCATGATGCAAACATTAGCGACATCGGTATAAAGGAACACACGGCCGCAGTTGTGTCTATGATTGACGTCCTTATTGGCCGAACCACAAAGATTATGGAGGAAGCATGACGGGAAGCAGCGTACTTATAGTAGAAGACAATATTATTCTTGGTGGGGTCATTTCCAAATGGATGTCAAAGGCCGGCCTTGATGCCGATACCGTGATTGATGAACCTTCGGCCAGGAAATTCATGGCGGAAAAGGATTACTCGCTTGTGTTGGCAGATGTACGTCTACCAAAAGGCAACGGCTTGAGGCTTTTAGAATGGAGTATGGGGAACAGGCACGGAATACCATTCGTCGTGATGACGGATTATGCCTCGGTGCCCGATGCCGTGCGTGCGGTTAAGATGGGTGCGGAAGATTACTTGCCGAAACCGATATATGAGGAGCAACTGTCGGCATTGCTGCGCAACATCCTTCACCGGCCGTCCATGTTCCCGTGCGGTGACGGCCTGTTGGAAAGGCGCAGCCCTGCCGCAAGGAAAGTTATGGATATTGCCAGGCGCGTGGCCGTAACCGATTGGCCGGTGATGGTGCTAGGCCCTAACGGTAGCGGAAAGGAAGCGGTGGCGCATACCATACATAGGCATAGCGGTCGTAAAGGAGGCCCGTTCGTCGCTGTTAATTGTGGCAGCGTGGCGCGCGAGCTTGCCGCGTCGGAATTTTTCGGACACGTAAAAGGGGCGTTCACAGGGGCTGAAAACGACTCATACGGGTACTTTAAGGCTGCCGAAGGCGGTACGTTGTTTCTCGATGAGGTGGGCACGATGCCTTTGGAGGTGCAGGCCATGATGCTGCGTGTATTACAGGAAGGGGTTTATTATCCTGTAGGCAACCGTAAGGCGTGCAAGGCAAACGTGCGCATAGTGTCGGCAACGAACGAGGACATGGATACCGCCATACGCGAAGGGCGGTTCCGTGAAGACCTGTACCATCGCCTATGTGGCTTCGAGATAAGGCAGCCGTCCTTGGCAGAATGTCCCGAGGACATACTGCCGCTTGCTGACTTTTTCCTTAGGAAATATGCTTCTGAACTGCACATGGATGTTGCAGGATTCACTTCCGGAGCAAAAGAGACCCTGCTTGTGCACGCATGGAACGGCAATATCCGCGAGCTGTCCAATATGGTAAGACGCGGCGTACTGCTCGCAGAGGGAAATTCTATTGGCGTTGAATATCTCGGTATTGGAAAGTCTGGAACAGGAGGAAAGAATGGTATAAGCGAAAGGATGTTGTGCAAGGACGAAGAAAAAAGCCGCATCGCGGCAGCCCTGGTGGAATGCCAAGGCAATATCACGCGCACGGCGAAAATGCTCGGATGCAGCCGTCCCACATTATATAAAAGAATAAGGGAGCACGGACTGTGAGTATGCCAATCCCTTGCTTCCTCATTTATGAATCCTGTCCGAGATGAACCTCTTGAGAAAGAATGCCAGGAAAGTTGATTGATGGTTAACTCATTAGCAACTTATTGCAATGTTTTTCACATTATCCAGCACTAAAAGGGTGGATTTTTCACATAATCCGCTATGTTTTATGCGATATATTTCACATAATCCCGATTTTACGGTAAATAACGTGAGTTCGGTATAAGAAAAAGATTGAAAAAGTTGTGGGAATGAGATATTTTT
>ENA-UAML01000216-UAML01000216.1-human-gut-metagenome-genome-assembly--contig:-NODE-216-length-20757-cov-10.174283_pt1 | contig 20757 bp, 17 predicted proteins | sample MGYA00244211_ERZ654495 | MGnify/ENA primary metagenome ERZ654495 (study PRJEB26926, sample SAMN06164685) | human gut metagenome | biome: ENVO:00009003; feature: ENVO:2100002; material: ENVO:00002003... | reverse complement strand
AGATTAGCGAGTGTCTCGTGGGCTCGGAGATGTGTATAAGAGACAGAGCTTGTACTTTGTCAGTTAAAGATAAGATATTTCCTGATTGACTGTTTTGAGTCAAAGCACGTGTCGCAATTCCTGTTTCTGATTCAACAGCCTCTTTAATGTCCTCTTTGCTAGAAAAAGCCAACATTGCATTCTTGTTTATGGGGCCCACAGAATCCGAAGATTCTTGTGAAATTAATTCGTCATCTTCGTTACATGAAGTTAGAATAAATGTACCTATGAATAAACATAAGAGTACTACTTTTACATTGAAAAATTTTTCCATTTCTTTTGTTTTTAAATTTACTATTATTAATAGTCCTTTTACATCGCGATTTCAAAAGACAGCGCAAATATATAATAAGGCAAACATAATTGGACATATAAATGAAGTGAAATGGAAATATTTAGATATAAAACAGACATTATTGCAATTGAAAAAATTTCCAGCCGTCTGTTTATTTTCACTATTAAAAATTAAAGGAATTGTTTTCTTACAAGTGCAGCTATGTTCATTAATTATCACCTGCTAAAAATCAAAAGTAACGGTCATGTATACGCCATGAACGTCTTTTGCTTTTGGATAAAAGCTGCTGAAGGCAAGATTTTCATACGCCATGTTTCTGCGCATAGCATAAACGTCTAACGTAGAGAAAATATAACCGACAGAGATATTTAGCGGTTCTATCTTTGCCGAAACTCCAATCCGCGCATCGAAAAAACACCAGTTGCCTTTGTTGCTGCTGACGTATTTGTAGGCATAAGGGATAAGGTATTCATCCGAGCAAACGTCGATACATACTTTATCGTACGGAATACCGAGCATCAATCCTGGCTCGGCAAATAGCCTGACCGCAAAATCGCTTCCCTTCACTACCGTAGGCGAAAAGAACAGCAATGACGGATGGAAATATAAATTAGACGGCAATTGATATTTCTCGTTCACCCTCCAATACTTGCCTTGTGGAACTGCATCCGTGCAGAACTGTTTCCAATAGCCGATACCGCCGCCAATGCCGACATAGCGTATCGGAAACCAATGGTAAGCAGCCTCAAGCTGCCAAGTATCGCTTGAGGTTATTGCCGCGTTAATTCCTGCGGAATGCATATTACGCGAAACCGCTTCATCCTGCGCATTTGACTTAAAATGGGCAGATATAAAAAGAGTCACTATAAACAAGTATTTATGCAATACCATTTTTATAAATTTACATATTCAGCCATTCTTTCAATCGTGAACTTTTCTCTTTACTGACAATAATATGCTCATCTTGGCAGTGGTAAAGTTTTACAATAAGTTTGGAGTTGAAAAATGTGCTGACTTTTTTCAACGCTTTTATATTAATGAGATATTTGCGGTTCAAACGGAAAAAAGTGGTAGGATTCAGCATATCTTCCATTTCTTGAATCGTAGATGATAATTTATATGAATTGCCCGTACTATCCATAACCGTTGTGTAGCCTTCATTCTTGCAAAAATAAAAGATGTCGCACACTGCAAGCGAAACCATGTCGTCGCCCTTATAAACGAGTAGACGTTCTTTATACCTGTTTCCAACATCCGCGACAATACTTGACAGATTCTGAGGTGACGGGCGCAGCTTGACTTTATTTATAGCCATGCGAAGTTCGTCTTCGTCTATCGGTTTCAACAGATAGTCTATCCCATTGTTTTTAATGGCCTGCATGGCATATTCATCGTAAGCGGTAGTGAATATGACAAACGATGACGGCATAACATAACTAAACGCCATGAATACATTTCCGTCAAGAAGACGTATGTCAGAAAAAACGAGGTCGTAGTCGTCATGCGACTGTAAGTAATCGACAACCTCCTTGACACTCCTTAACGGACCGTCAACTTGCAATGTATCGTCTATGTCAAGTATCTTATTCCTCAACCGTGTTGCACTAAGCAACTCGTCTTCTATAATTACGACTTTTTTCATTTTTCTGCTTTTATTATTGGAATATAGACTTTAAAACTATCCGAACCGTTCTTGACAATTATATTCCGGTGGAGTTTCGTTTTATGACGTGCCCTTAGGTTTGCCAACCCTACTCCAAGTCCACAGTCATTATCGGCTTCGTCTTGCCGATGCAGGATGTTGTTACTGACAACAATATAATCTCCTTCCCTGTTGATACGGATTATAAGTTTTTCGTGTGAATTAGGAGCATTGTGCTTTACAGCATTCTCAATCAATATTTGAAGGCTGAACGGCAAAATGCTTTCGCTGTCATCGTATTCAAACTCAGGTAATTCCATCTCGATATTTTCAAACCTCAATTGCAACAATGCGACATAATTCCTTACAAAAGCAATAGCCTCTTTGATTGTTACAGTATCTGTGTCCATGTATCCAAGAATATATCTGTAAATCTTGGATAATCTTATTACATACTTCTCCGCTAATTTAGGCTTTGTTTCAATTAGGTATGCCAATGCGCTGAGACTGTTAAACACAAAATGGGGGTTAAGTTGCATTTTCAAAAGCTGCATCCGAAGGTCAGCATTTTCCTGTTGTCTTTTTTCAGACATTTTCACATAATGATCGACCGTGAAAATCAACGACACCACTGATGATATCAGCCCCATAAAATAAGCGTTTCCCAACGTGTCGCCATCATCTATCGGTTCGGAAAATATATCCATTATACCTTTTTCAAAAAGAATCGCTAACAGCATATTGAATGCAAGCAGAATAAGGCCGAACGTCATTGTACGTCTGTGCTTTATCTTTCCTGACAAGTTACTCCGTATGATAAAAGCACTGACTAATATACTGAAAAACGAGAACAACGCACTATATGCCAGGTCAATCCATAATGGAGCAAAACCGTCTACGGATTCTTCTCTCACCAAATCATTATTTGCAAATACCCAAATAATATCATAAAGGAAAAAAATAAGTATGGTAAACCATACCCAAGTTATTATGTAATGTCCACACCGTTTCATGCCGCAAAGTTACATCTTTGTCGCTTAAATCAGTCAAAATATGAATGAAACGACATAAAATCTTGCCCAAGCGGTAATCTTTTACAATGAAATGTTGTTTCATGTTCATAATATCCAAAATTATCTACTATTATTTTGAATTTTGAAATGATAATTTCAAGCATATATTATATTTTAAATCCTTTATTTTGTCTTTTATTAATTTTTCCATCATACAATCCCATTGCAACATCATCTACCTCTTTGAGTGTATGACGATGCTTTATTTGGTCAAATGGTTGTCTATGTTCTGCGTAGCCACAAAGCCATTCGCCGACCGCTTTATGACATTCGGTTGTTTCTCCATATTCTTTCATTACGCTCTTGATGTCTGAGGCTTCGGATGATGTGAAAAATGATTTATGCCGTTCCGTTCCAAAATGGATAATCGCATCTACAGCCCGTTTGAACATCTCGTTTGCCTTATAGAGGACGTGTGCAAGTAGATTCAGAATATCACGATATGTTTTCAGTGTACCTTGCAACTGGTGGATGGTCTTGCTTTTCTCTGCCGTGGCCCGGCTTACGGCAAAGTCAATGCGATGCCGCTCACCATCCTTTTGTTCTTGAAGTACCCTTATCGCCATATTCCTCTCAATAACGAGTGAACGGTTTTGTGCTATAACCCTGTCACGCTCGGCTTTGACATATTCTTTTTCCTCAACCAATGCCTTTGTAATTTTGTCAACATTGTTCTTTACGACGATAGGAAAAGCTTTTCTGATACGCTCGTTCTCGGCCTTTAGCTTGGCTATTTCCTTTTCCAGCGCAACGGACTTGCCTACACCGACAAGACTCCCCACGCTGTCGAGTATGCTGTCAACCTTGCTTTTGCGTTCGTCTTTGAGCCGTTTCTCCTTTACGGCAATTTCGTTGTCAAGCGAATTGCTGTATTGTTCCTTTGCCTTGTTGCCGTCCTCGATTGACTGGCGTTCCGCATCAGCTTTCTCCTTTGCGGCAAGGGCGGCTTTCCTGTCGACTTCCGCCTTTTTCGCCTCGTGCTTCTGCTTGGCGATGATGAAGTCTGTCCGCTCCAAATGCTCCTTGCCCGTAACCGATTTCGAGATGCCCCTTTCCATGCCAAGGCATTCAGCCAAAAAGGTCTGCATCTCGCTCATAGCTTTCTCGTCCAGCTTGTAGGACTTCCCCGTATCGTGGTTCATCCAATCCCACACTATGTGAGCGTGCAGGTTTGGTTTCCATGTGGCGGTGTCGCCAGGCGTAGCGCAATGCCCCTCATCGCGGTGGATGAACACTTGAAGTGCTGTTATCCCCCAACGTCGGTTACATACCTCGCAAAATTGCCGCAACTGCTCCATTGTGGTATCATCCTTGATGACGACCACGCCCTCTTTCAGAGGAGTGCTGCCACGGACTATAGTAACCTTTCCAGTTTTCTTATTCACCCGTTCACGGTCTTTGGTCTGCATCGCCCGACCAGTCTTTTCCTTGACTATCGCAGCAATACGGTTGTAACGGTCGGTGAGCGTGGCTTCGCCGAAATCAGGTGATACCCACGTCTCGTTTCCTGCCATGAGGTCGGTACGGATGTAGAACTTTTCCTTGCGGATGTTGGTGAGGCATTCAGCTGTCCGCCTGTTGTGTGCCTCGCTACTGCCGATGTTGCACGGCTTGATGTTGATTGATGTCTTTGCCATAAGGCTTGTCTGTCTTTTAGATTTCACAAAAAGGGTTATTAGGGCTGCGCCTTAATCGGAGGGTGCAGGGAGAGGGTCACTTCCTGCTCAGGGTTCTTAGGGGGGGGGGAAAAACACTAAGCGGAGTTTCCAAAGAGAGGGTCACTATTTGGTCGGGTTGCAGAGGGCTGAAAGCCCTTGCCGGGTTCTTAGGGCGGAGCCATGAGTGGGACGGGGCAAAGCCCAGCCCCTCGGGAGAGCCCACAACTTCGCAGCTTGCGGAGAAGTTATAGTGGGCTATAACCGAAAACGACTCGGTTCTTCCGGCCATGTTTCTCAGCCATGCCTGACGGATTTGACTTTTCCTTTCTTCCGTTGTTGCAGGTATTCGTTCAAGTCCTTGCATCCGCCGTATGTGTCCGAAGCGTCAAGTATGCAAATGGTGCTGCCGTGTTCCTTACGTATTTTACGCACGGCTTCTTTTCCTGCACGGTCGTTGTCTAGGAAACAATGTATGCGCCCATAGCTTCCCAACAAATAGAGTGTCTTGGCAACATTGCTTACGGAGTTCAGGACAATGTAATCCTGCTTGTCGAGGTCAGGTGATTGGGGACGGCTTTCAAGTCTTAGAGTAAGGAATGAAAGATAGTCGATGAAACCCTCGAACACATAACATTCGCGTTTCGGCTCTTCAGACTGTCTGATGTGGGATATTGCCTTTGGCGCGATGCATCCTTTGAAATACCTGTTGCGGATTTCATAGCCACCCAATATGTTCGGAAAGGCGATAGCAAAATACCGTTTCCCGTTGTTGGTGAAATACGCTTCCTTGCATTCTCTTTTCGCCAGTTCCGTATCTATTCCCCTTTCCTGAAGGTAGGCGAGCAAGGCAGGAGAAGAAAGCGGCACGATTTCCAACTGTCTGAAACTTGGTTCGGAAGACGTTTGCTTGCGAAAAGAGAAAGGTTTTGGGCGCACATGCGGTGCCTGTTCCCCAATCTTGCGCAGCAAGCAAGAAACTCTGTCGGAACGGTAAAGCTCCTGTGCCAGCGCAATGATGTTGCCGCCCTTTCCCAAACCGAAATCGTACCATTGGCTGCGCTCCATGTTAACCTTGAACGAAGCTTCGTTTTCTTCCCTGAATGGCGATTTGTACCAAAGGTTCACGCCCTGCTGTCTGACGGGGCTATAACCAAGACTGTGAAGGTATTCTTCCAGCCTTATTTGTTTAGCTGTCTGTATGTCCATAAATGATTTTCTTTAATGGTTATTGATTGTTTTTCTTTTCGCCCATACCTGTCCTTGCAGGTTACGGACTGGATAACCACTTCACTTTATTTTCGTATACATAGGATACGGCATTAAAGTGAAGCGGTTTTCCGTGTTCGGCATCCGCTTCGCTTTATTCCTAATATATAGACCCCCTGAATAAAGTGAAGTGATTGCGGTGGGCTGCGTCAATAGCGGAAGTCGGGCTTGTACCTGTATTTCCTGCTGTTTTCCTGCACTATTATTCGCTTGTCCTTCAACACCGTGATAAGGCTGACCACCTTGTTGTCACTGAGCCGGATACCGACAGAGGCGTAGGCTTCTTTCAACGCCTGTGCCAAGTCCTTGTAGCCGTATTCGCTTTGCTGCGAAAATGCGGCTTCCAATGCCGCCCTGTGCTGCTGTTCGGAAATGTCCTTGTAGGCATCGAACTTATCGCCTTTCGGCCTGCCGGACTCTTTTGCAGCCATACGGTAATCCTCCACCAATTCGGGCAAAGCTTTGTCGTTGATGCGGAAGGCGAACGGCTCAAAGTCAACCGCACGTATGTGCATGGCTGAAACCTTGCTTATGTCGCCGCAGCTCTTGTCCTTTTCCACGAGCAGGACTGTCTCGGCCTTGTTGTTCAGCTCCGTGCCGATGTGCCCTCTTGCGTTCTCGTCGCCCTTGTTCTGGTGTAGTATCGTGTGGATGTGTATCTGCCTGTCGTCCGTCCATTGCATCAGCTTCGATATGATGTGGGTCGATTCGGCAGGGCTGTTGATGTCATACACCATGTCGCGGATTCCGTCTATTACCACAAGCCCGATGTTCGGCGTATGGTAGATTGCATGTTCGACTATCCTGATGCGCTGTTCGGGCGTGTACTTCCGCAGGGCGAGGAACTCAAGGTTCTCGTCGTCCCTGTCATCGGGCAGGCCCGCCATTTGCATTATGCGTCCCATGACTTTCAGGCAATGGTGGGAACTTTGCTCCGTGTCCACATAAAGGACTTTCCTCTTAGTTTCAGGAAGCTCTGCCGCATACCTGAGCACCGTGCCGTTCTTCAATGCCGCTGCCACGATGGCCGACACGTTGAACGTCTTCTTGCTCTTGGCCTTGCCTATTGACGCGCTGAAATTGCCCAGCGTCCCGATTACGGAGCCTTTCACCTTGAGAATTTCGGGGGCTTCCTCGTATTTCGCCGAAAGGCTCAGGCGCGAGGCTTGCCAAAGGATTGCGGCCTGTTCGTCGGATATTTCCCTATGGTCTCTCATATAGTCCATAGCGATGCCTCCCTTTATTTGCGCCCTCCTGTTTTCTTTCCTGCCAGTTCAAGGGCAAGTTCCGCGTCCACGATAATCTTGCGCCCTATCTGGGTAACGGCCTTGTCTATCTTTCCGCTTTTCTTTATGCGGTTCGCGGTAGGAAGGCTGCACCCGAACAGCCTGGCTATGCCGGCTATCCCGTACACGTATTTCCTGTCCGTTTCCGTTATTGGCTGCGGCTGCTCTTCCGTCTTGTCGGAAGCGTGCCTGCTCAACATTACGAACTCCTCGCCTGTCATTTGCCAGACGGGTTTTGATAATAACTCTTGAAGGTTTGCCATCTTCATTTATTTTAGAGGTTCAACATTCAGCCCTGCGCACTGGCTGCTATTACTGTTCTCGAACGGTGCAAAGTTAAGCATGGTTGTAAGTGGTAAGGATGTGGATGCGCAAATTGGCAATCACCGTAACTCATTGAATGTCAGGCAATAAAAATACCACCCAAAATTATTTTGAGTGGTATAAGTGGAACTTTCGTAAAATATCTGTCCGTATCACTGATTATCGGAATATCCGTTCCATTTCTTTTGCAAAATCACGGTTGCTGTAGCTCGGGAAATCGGAAACAGGTTCTTTGTATTTTGACTTGTAATAGTTCCCGTCAATATCAAGCCGCTTCAGTATCTCGTTTTTCCATTTGTCCCTGTTCTGCTTGGGTAGTGTCTCCGCCATTAAGTATATGAGGTAGCACACTCGTATTTTCTCTCTTGGCTTGCTCTTCAGTTTTTTACCGCAGTCATGCAGGTTCATGTTGGAATAGAAATCCAATTCTGAAATGTCCTCGAATTGCTCGCCTACGCACGCCTCGTGGATTAGCGAGAGCAGTTTCATGCTGAAATATTCATGTTGCTCTTCTTGCGTGTCCTGTTCCCTTGCATCGGAGTGTTCGTTCTGTACGTTTTGCGGTTTTTCTAATGTTGTATACTTTTTCAATATATCCCTGAAAATACAGCTTTGACGGTATATGTCCCCGCAATGGCTGTCCATGTATTGCAACGCTTCTTTCCTTGCTGCCTTTTGTTGGGCGTAGAGTCCGTCCAGCCTTGCCTTTTCCTCGTCATACTCGGCCTTGCGGTGTTCGTACTCGTTCTCTGCTTCCTTTTCTTCCCTTTCCGTGTGCTCCCTGTAGCCGATGGAATCATACCTGTTGTACGCTTCGTTCAGCGACGTGGTCAAAGACCTTGTGATTTTCAGTTGCATCCTTATGGCCATGTCATACTTCCGCATGTATCGGTCGCATGCGAGTTTTATGCTTTTGTCGTCAGGCAGGAGACCGCTTTCATAAGTCGATATGTTCTTTTCTATTTCCGTCCTCAGGCTTTCAAGAACTATTGAACATTGCTCTTTTCCGCAGCCGAGCACCAATTCAAGGATGGCTGCTTCAAAGGCTTTCGTGTCCTTGTGCCGTTGCCAGAAGTCGGTTATGAATTTCTGCTTTTCAAAAGAGAAATCCTTGTTGTTTATGAAGTCGCTGTATATCCTGTTGAGTTTCCCGTATTGGGGAATCAAGTCCCGTATGTTTTCTTCCATAATCTTTGCCCTATGCGTTCTTGTCCTTGTCGAGAAACGAGGTCAGTTCTTCCTCCACTTCTTCTATGCTCGGCAATGCCGATTTCAGGTTTTCGGGTACGGCCTTGCTCAACTGGTAGTCACTGATGCCGATAGGCTGTCCGTAGCCTTTCAACGCATATTGCGCCACGACCTCGTCTTTGCCCCTGCATAACAACAGCCCGATGGTTTTGTTGTCGTTCTCTCCTCGTAGCTTGTCGTCAACCACGTTGATGTAGAAATTCAGCTGTCCTGCGTATTCCGGCTTGAAAGGTGTGGCTTTCAGTTCCACGACCACGTATGCGTGGAGCTTTATGTTGTACAGAATTAAGTCGGCATAGAAATCGTTGTCGTTAATCTGGAAATGTTTCTGCCGTGCGACAAAGGCGAAACCATTGCCCATCTCCAACAGATAACGGGTAACGTGCTTTACCAATTGTTCCTCTATGTCCCTTTCGTCCGCACGTTCTTTTGTTCCTGCCAAGTCGAAGATATACGGGTCTTTCAACAGGTAGTTGGCAAGGTCGCTTTGAGGCGCGGGAAGCGTGGCGTTGAAATTATTGACCTTGTGGCTGTTGATTTGCCTTTCGTACAATTTGCGTTCTATCTGCATTTTTAGGACGTTGCTGCTCCAGCCCATTTCCACTGATTGTTTCATGTACCAATATTCCACGCCCAATGGAAGAGAGCTGTCGAGTATGACCATTTGGCTCGCCCAATTAATTCTTGCGACAGGCGAGGCAAGGAACAGTTTTTTTATTTCTCCTATGTCTGCTTTATAAATGGCTGATACTGTTTTAGCAACATTGTGAATTTGCGCAGGAACTTCCTGCGTAAATTCAAACCCTTGAAAATCAACTAATTGTATTTGCGCAGTAAGTTCATGCGTAAATTGCCCGTCGTTCAACTTCAAGACTTCGTCAGTCACATTCTGTACGTTTGGAAGAGACAATTTTGCATCCGTATCAATAAAACTTCGTAGTACGTTCAATGGATACGACCTTGCGAATTGGCACATATAAGTAAGGTTGCGTTCCGAATACCCTTTCTTTTCGGGGTAATTGAACCGTATTGCCTGTGCCAGCTTCTTGATAACCTTGCCGCCCCAACCTTGCAGGCTCTGGTGGTACAGTATGAAATTACCGACCTTCCAGTAATGGAAAAGCATCTGCGCGTTGGCCGCGCTGATTAGCCGGACTTGCGCCTGTTCTATCTCTGACCCGATGGCATGTACAAAAGCGTCAAAGTCCTTTTTCCCTATTTTACTAAGTTCGTTATTGTTCATTTTGATTGTGCATGTGTATTGATTCTGCAAAAATAATGCAAATGACGCTCATTCCCTGAAATTCAATGATATTTTAGAGCTTATTGAATCTGGCCATTGCGTTTGCCTTTATGTCGTCCGCTACGTCGATATAGGGTTTCATTGCCTTATAGTCGCTGTGCCCCGTCCATTTCATGACAACCTGTGCTGGTATGCCGAGAGCCAATGCGTTGCATATGAAAGTCCTTCTTCCTGCATGGGTGCTAAGCAATGCGTATTTCGGTGTGACTTCATCTATGCGTTTGTTCCCTTTATAATAAGTTTCCCTTATCGGTTCGTCTATTCCTGCCAATTCTCCCAGTTCTTTCAGATAGTCGTTCATTTTCTGGTTGCTTATGACAGGCAACGCTATATTGTTTTCAAAGTGTACGTCCTTGTATTTTTCAAGAATTGCCTTGCTGTGGTCGTTCAACTCGATTACCAAGCTGTCGGCAGTCTTGACCGTCGTAACTTCGATATGGTCGGGCTTGACGTCGCTTCTTTTCAGGTTGCGGACATCCGAATATCTTAGGCTTGTGAAACAGCAAAACAGGAATACGTCCCTGACACGCTCCAGATATTGTTTGTCTTTTGGTATCTGATAGTCTTTTAACTTATTCAACTCGTCCCAAGTCAGGAATATTACCTTTTTGGGCGTTGTTTTCAATTTCGGTTTGAAAGTTTCGTATGCGATGTTATGATTGTAGCCTTTCTTGAAACTCCAGCGCAGGAACCATTTGAGAAATCCTATTTGTTTGCCCACACTGCTGTTCCTCATGTCTTTCTTCTCACGCAGGAAGTTAACATACTCGTTAAGTCCGTTTTCGTCAAAATATTCAAAGTTGGCGTTTTTCTTAAATTCACGGATATGATTTTTTACAGTAGAAAACTTCTTGTACGTGGAATCAGTCCAATTGTTCAGGCTGCCGCATTCTTTGACAAACTCGTCAACCACGTTCCAAAAGCTTATTTGAACTTCCTTTTGTTCGTCTTCAACCGTATTTCTCACTCGCATATTGAATGTATCTTTCAGTTGTTGTGCTGTGGGCATGGTCTCCTGCACCTCAAATTCCTTAAAGATGTTCTGGACTTCGGTGTAATATCTTAGCAAGTCCGCATTGATTTCTGACGCGCTTTGCTTCAGTTTGTTTGTGCATCCGTTTTTCACACGCTGCTTGTCGGCATCCCATTTGGATACGTCAATCCTGTAACCAGTTGTAAACTCGATGCGGTGTCTTGCGTATATTACGCGCATACGGATGGGCACGTTCTTTACGATTGGTACGCCGTTCTTTTTTCGGCCTTCCAAGGCAAAAATGATGTTGCGTTTGATATTCATAATTGGGTGCATTGAAAATCTACACCCAAAGTTACACCCAAAAATCGGAATATCAAGCGATATTCAGAAATATTTAAATTTAATAATGATTGTAACAAACTGATTATCAATGGGCATTTGCGCCTGTATGACATTTTGTGAAAGAATGGATGCAAGAGCCTCCAGCTCCACAAAGGTACTACGGATGTAGTGCCTTTTTTGTTGCATGAAACAAATATTAATCTTATAGATACATTTTGTAACCGCATTTACCGTGTTTACAGTTAACTTTGCAGTGTTGTTGGCTTTGTCTGACGAAGACAATTGAACATGTAATTAAACAATACTAAAAAACATATTATGAAAAGAAAAAGCATCATCAGGTTTACCACTCTTGCAATGCTGGCCTATGCCATGCCAAACTTTGCCTCAGCTGTTGCCGACGGACAGGACGAAGGTTTTGCCATGTTCGACAACTTCGTATATTCCGGCAATGACGACTTTTATAACTCCAACCCATTGCCTGGACCGTCATCATTCTACAACCCGATACTTCCGGGATGGAACTCCGACCCGAGCATTTGCCGTGCCGGCAACGACTATTTTATGGTAACATCTACGTTCTCGTACTTCCCAGGCGTGCCATTGTTCCACAGCAAAGACCTGCTTAACTGGAAACAGGTAGGCTACGTTCTGGACAGGCCGTCACAGCTTCCTCTCGACGGGCAGAAAACGTCTGAAGGCATTTTCGCTCCCGCGATATCATACAACCCGAACAATAAAACGTTCTACATGATTACTACCAACATCAGGCTGGGCAACTTCTTCGTAAAGACAAAGGATCCGTTCGGCGAATGGTCTGACCCGATACGCCTGCCCGACGTTGGCGGAATTGACCCATCGTTCTTCTTTGACGACAACGGTAAGGCTTATATCGTCAACAACGATGCTCCCGAAGGGCCTGCCGAATACGACGGACACAGAGCCATCAAAGTAAGAGAGTTTGACGTAGCGACAGACAAGACGGTAGGACCTACGAAGGTTCTTGTAAACAAGGGTGTGCATCCCGAAGACAAACCTATCTGGATTGAGGGGCCGCACATGTATAAAATCAACGGCAAATATTACCTCATGGACGCTGAGGGCGGAACTTCCGACATGCACTCAGAGGTTATATTCAGGAGCGACAGTCCGTTCGGACCGTTTGTTCCGGCAAAGCAAAACCCGATTCTTACGCAACGCCACCTGCCTGCCGACCGTCCTAATCCTGTAACGTGCGCAGGCCATGCCGACCTGGTACAGACGCCGGAAGGCGACTGGTATGCCGTGTTCCTTGCCTGCCGGCCGTATGACGGCAAGTCGGAAAACCTTGGACGGGAGACATTCCTCATGCCTGTCAGATGGAACGCCGACGGATTTCCATATATCACCGAAGGCAACGAGACCATACCTCTGGTGTCGGAAGTCAAGGGGGCCACACGAGGAAATGAGGTTACCTTCGGCAACTTTACTTACAAAGACGACTTTTCAAGCGCTGAACTCGACCTCGGCTGGTTCTCACTGCGCGCCCCGGCAAGCACTTTCTGCTCATTGTCGAAAAACAAGGGATACCTTACCATGCCGTGCATTGACGTAAAGGCATCAGAAATGAAGACGCCGGCATTAGTCACACGCAGAATCAGCCACCATAAATTTGAATGTTCAACGCGCCTTACTTTTTCTCCCGCACAGGCAGGCGACAAGGCTGGCTTGATGTTATACAAGGACGAGAACCATCAATACCTGCTATGTGTGGTCAAGACCAATGACGGCAGACAGGTAGAGGTACTGAAGGTTTCGGACGGAGGAGCCGAGGAGGTAATGGCATTCTCACCGATAAACAATGACAATAATGATATAAGCCTTAAGGTTACATCCGACGGGCCGACGTTCAGTTTCCACTACTCAAAGAACGGCAACGATTGGGAAACCCTCAAAACCGGCGTTGACGCATACTATCTTACAACACGCAACGCCGGCGGATTCACCGGCACTACAATCGGACTGTATACATCATCTAAGTAGAACAAGGCAACGCCGAATTGTCTCAAGGCAAATCAACGGCCGTTAGTTAATAGCTGACGGCCGTCTTTATATCCCGGCATGAGCGGTCAGAGCTACATAAAAATCAATAATTCACGCAAAACAGCAAAAGACTTTCTTTTTGAAATTCTCTAAATACTGAGAGAGGCCTCGCCGTAAAAATATCGCCAGCTTGTACGTAAATAACGCAAAAAATCATGTGCAAACATAAAGCATTGGCACTCAATACGATAAAGCAGATATGCGCTAAAATGTGCAAATAACATAACATTTTCAACCTCTATCCGAGACGTTAATTCACACAAAAGACCATATTTTACACCACCAAACGCCGTCCTGACACTTTGCCCGGGCGGCGTTTTACAACCACAAACATGGCATTTTGCGGTGTAAAACGCCATGTTTCGCAATGCGATAAACGGCATTCCACACTCCACTGAAGCTTCTATGACAAGAAGAGAACTCTATTTCGGCCATTAAGGTGAACATTTTTCATTTTACATATTGCCACGTTTCAACTGGCTTTACATATCACAACGTCATATTGTCGGAATTTTTGTACGGCACGAAAATCCGCCAACACATCCGCATAAACCCATTATTAACTCTTATTATGAATAAAAAACATTTTTCCGACAGTACAAAATGCCAGTTCTTACGTCATATACATAAAAAAGAATCATGGCATATAAGAAGAATTTATGGTTTACATTAATAGCCGTGTTGCCGGTATTGGCCTTGAACGTCAGTGCCGGCAACATTGTTTTAAATGAAAATACAGTCGGAGCAAAGGCTATGCCGGCAGTAATCGAAGACATAGCCGGCACTCCGTTCAAGATGAAAACCCCTGAACGTCCCACGTTCCCCGACAGAACGGTGACGGTAAACAAAGGCTCAATAAGTGCCGACGGAAAAATCACCGAGGCAATAAACGGACTCATTGCCGACATATCAAAACGTGGCGGAGGAACGGTAAAAGTGCCGTCCGGACACTGGATGTCAGGACGCATCGTGCTGAAAAGCAACGTCAACCTGCATTTGGAAGAAGGCGCGGTGATAGAGTTTTCAGGTTCGATAGACGACTATCAGCCAGCCGTATTCACCAGGCATGAGGGTATAGAGATAATGGGCGCCGGAGCATTTATATACGCAAACAAAGAGAAAAACATAGCCCTGACCGGCAAAGGCACAATAATGGGGCCGCCGATGAGCGCCTCAATGCGCACACTGCCCAACGGCAAGAGCGTTGTAGAGAACGACGTACCCCATGACATGCCCATAAAACAACGTATTTGCGACGGCTATGAAGGACGCACGTTCTACCGTCCAAAATCATTCTCGCCGATAAACTGCAAGAACGTACTCGTAGAAGGCGTAACATTCGAGCGCAGCGTATTGTGGAACGTCAACCCTGTGTATTGCGAAAACGTCATAATACGCGGTATAACGGTCAACTCAACCGACGTGCCCAGCGGCGACGGAATAGACATTTCGTCATGCAAGAACGTATTGATAGAATACTCTACGCTGAACTGCGGCGACGATTGCTTCACGCTGAAAGCAGGCAGGTGTGAAGACGGGCTGCGAGTAAACCGCCCCACGGAGAACGTCGTGATACGCTATTGCCTAGCCAAAGAAGGACACGGAGGAATAACCTGCGGCAGCGAAACCGCCGGAGGCATAAACAACGTGTACCTGCACGACTGCCTGTTCTACGGCACACGCACCGGATTCCGCTTCAAGACAAGACGTAACCGCGGAGGGACTGTAGCCGGAATAACCTACGAGAACATACGCCTTGTAAACGTACGCGAGGCTTTCACATGGGACCTGCTCGGCTCGGCTACCTACATGGGCGAGCTCGCACGCCGATATCCCCCGCTCGACATAACGCCACTTACGCCGACTGTAAAGGACATAACAATACGCAACTTCACCGTCGAATCGGCCGACAGGCTGCTTACCGTCAACGGAATACCGGAAATCCCTTGCTCAAACATACTTATCGAAAACGGGGATATAAGGACTAACCGCATAATAAGAACGATGAACGACGCTGACGGATTCACCTTCCGTAACCTTGAGATACAAGCAACCGACAACAGAATGACCTTTGACGACAGCCGCAACATCACATTTGACAACGTGACATTTCACATACCCGACAACACACTTGACATTGAGATAAAAGGCAAAAAAGCCGGCAACATAACAATAAAGGACGGCGACAAGACTATAAAATGCCATAACGGACTGAACCCTCTCGATTGAATGGATTAAAAGCCGGTTGAAAAAATTATTATATTTAAAATAATTATGGAACAGTAGCATTCCGTCATTAGAAAATCGTTTGCTTTAAAGCACTCAATTGATACATAATGACGAAATGCTACTTTATTATGCAATGATAAAATCCATGCACTTTTAACCAAAGTCGCGGAATAACTCCGTCAATATTATTCCAGGCGCAATCCGTAAAAACTTTTTTATCAAAAACGGGTTCCATAATGTTCATTAATTTGTCGGTCTGTAAATAATTGTATCATAGTATGCAATATTTCAAACCTCAAGCTGTTATATATTAAGTAACGGTTCTATTGAAACTCTCTATGGATATTTACATCTTCTGGATTATAGGCGTATTCACCACAAGTGCTATTTGCGGATTTATCTTTATACCGATTATCCTCAATTTCTGCAAAGCAAAAAAGCTTTATGACATCCCTAATGCCCGTAAAATACATAAAAACGCCATACCCAGACTCGGTGGCATATCTTTCATGCCAAGTATGTTTATCGCGTTTGCCGTTGCATTAGCCATCATCAATTCTACACATAGACAGATTACAATCAATCTATGGAGTATGTATTTCCTGGCGAGCATTGTCCTGATTTACATAATGGGAATTGTAGACGACATCCTTGGACTACCTCCTGCAATAAAATTTATTGTGCAAATAGCCTCTGCGTGCCTCTTACCTATTTCGGGTTTGTATATAAACACGTTACACGGATTCTTTGGTATACACGAGATTCCATATCACATAGGTTTTCTACTTACCGTCTTTATAATAGTTTTTATCGACAACGCCATCAATCTAATCGACGGCATAGACGGACTCGCCGCAAGTCTTGCAATTCTTGCTTTGGGCGGTTTCCTGTACATTTTCGCTTCACAAGGTATTTGGACATACTCTATACTTATCGCAGGGCTAATTGGTGTTCTCGTTGCCTTTCTCTATTTCAACCTTTTCGGAAATGCAGCCAATAACCGAAAGATATTCATGGGCGATGCCGGAAGCCTGACCCTGGGTTTCATACTTGGATTCCTGTGCGTGAAATATACCATGCATAACCCCGCAATAAAATTCTATCAATTCATTGACTTTATCATGGCTTTTACATTTATACTTATTCCAATGTTTGATACGGTAAGGGTTTCTCTCGTAAGAATATGCCATGGAGGGTCACCGTTTAAAGCCGACAAGAGACACATCCACCACAAGTTCATGCGTGCCGGACTGTCGCAACACCAGACACTTACGTGCATAATTATTCTTGCGGTGGCATATATAGCTATCAATGCGGCGTTGCTCAACATTATCAGCAATACTTACGTATTCATGATTGATATCGCCATCTACATCAGCATTAACATTATGCTCAATTATTTTATAAGGAAAAAAGAGACACTTGAAGCTGCAGTATAACTTCTTGTAATGTCAGCAATAATCCGGCCTGCATTTATTAAGTATCCAAAAGATGGCTTTTGACGATGTAAAACACCATCTTTTACAAATCAAAATGCCACCTTTCGCATTATAAAAGACGGCATTCGGAAAATCCTCTGACTATCAATCAATTACAATATCAACACATTCCTCCATGCTAAAAGCCACGCATTCACTTAAAAATGTCACACTCCTACTAATCATTACTTAAAGTTTTCTGAAGCCAAGGCGCAAAGTGGGCGAGCACAACACCATCTTTCCTCCACCAAGCGCCTCTACAGTAAAGGTTTCTTCTAACGAATTGACACCAAACGGAGCCAACAACGAAACGTCTGTCAACTGTATATCGCCATCCTCACGATCATAAATGTAAGGATCATAAACTCGCAACGAATTTCCCGAATGCTCAAAACGCAACAATAGACTTTGGTTATTACCATTATAATCATCAAACTGAAGCAGTTTGTATTGAAACGACCAATAAATCTTCTTGCCTGACATATCCGCCGAATTACCTGTTGCCAACGTATCTACAGAAGCCAGGCGCCACATTCCGTCAAGGTCTTTATTGTCCGAAGTCTCAAGCTCACAAGAACTTAAGGCCACGGCCATGACTACAACCCAAATTATATGAAAATAATGTCTCATGATTCTTTCTGTTCTAAAAATTCAACAAGCCACATTTAGACACTGTCACTTGAAATCCATAATTGTCACCGAGAATAGCACCGAGGTCCATGCCATAACCGCCTTTCACTTTCCAGCCATTGAGAAGTTTTCCGCCGAATGCGTATTCACCTTCAACCAATAGACTAAAATTATTCCTTTTATTTTCGTAAGGTTCGTCATAAGTACCAAGCCCTTCCTGCCATGACGCAAGCACACGATACATGAAACGTGGAAACGGGCGGCCGTCAATGCCTAAATGAAAAGCCATGAAGCGGTTATCCTTCACCATTATCGTTCCGTCTTCATTATATATCGGCGAACGATATAAAGGGTTTCCGATAACCTGCCCCCAATGTTGCCATCCTGTATATATAGAGTGGTTATAGAAATTATCACGACCTCCGATGTGGTCTGAAATCGTGTTTGTATGGTCATGATAAATCGGGCCGCTTTGGTATTTTGAGTAGATATACTCAAACACGACATCATTTATCCATCTGTCATACTTGATGTTTAGTTCCATACCGAGCATTATGTCCTTGAAATCATAAAGCACGTAACGGCTCTTTTTCTTTTCATCCCATTCTTCACCCTGCCCGTATCCGTCATAATCAAGCTGGAACATTGCCGAATGGTCTTCAAAATACTTGTCTGCGTAAACGCTAAACCGCCACATGTCCGTATTCCAATTCATGCGTATAAGCCAACTTCCGACATGATTCCCTTCTACATTTTGATATGTCGTTTCCCCTGTATCATACCCTCCGGGTACAAATGCATTCCAGTAAGCGCCCAAACCTGTATCGCCCTTCAATACCGTCATACCACCTTTACCGTCGGGACGATAAGCCGTACCGCCGAACGTAGCAGCCATCTCAAGACCGAGTTCGAGTGAGAACGGACAGAAAACGTCCTCATTGCCGATTTTCAAATAGCCGGCCTTACTGTGGAACAACACATCATCTGCATACTTGTTTTTGCGATCGGTGAACTCATGCTGCCATCTGTCGTCCGTCATACGCCCATACGCAATATGTCCTTTCAAGTGCAGCCAACCTTTAGCGAAAGGCAAAGTCCAATACTCAGGAAGCGCGATACGGACCTGTGGAATAGGCATGGCATTAATTCCTAATGTCTGCGAACCACTGCTCAGCAGATTATTTTTCAGTTCCATAGGATATTCTTTGCTGCCAACTGTCATCACACCATGCAGCCAACGGCCTTCAACGAACGCCTGTTGTACGACAAAATCGCTCGTGAAATTGTACGGAACGGCAACATCCAGCCCATAGCCCATCCCCCATCGCCGGGCGGAATCGGTGCGTAAAGGGCGGAACACGCCTGCACGCAGGTAGCCGTTCGTATTATCCAACGAACTCAAGCCATACCTATTGGCGTTAAGCCACAAAGGAGTACGGCCTTCGGAAAACGTTGACTGCATCTCTATATCATACTCAAGCCCTTTTGCCAAAGGTATGTAACCTTTCTTGTCTTCATCGAAGTCTTGGGCAAAAAGCGGCGTGACTATTTGCAATAAAAACAAGACCAGAAAATAAATCTTCATAAACAAAACTTTTATTTATAACGTACTTACCTTTAAAATATTATAAAGCCGCTAAATCTTGCACGACAATGGCAAATAGGGTTTTCCCCGACATCATTAGGGAAAAACCTTTTACATTAAACGATTTTATGCGTTTCTTTGCATCAAGGAAACGTAAAAACATATCCACCATGAAACGAATAGTTACCATACTGACCGCTATCCTGACCGTTACGGCAACAGCAAGCGCCATGAGTTATGAGAATGCACGTGAGCAGGCTCTGTTCCTTACGGACAAGATGGCCTACGAGCTTAACCTAACCGAGGAGCAGTACGACGCCGCCTATGAGATAAACCTCGACTACCTGATGAGCATCAATACCCCAGACGATCTCTACGAGGCATACTGGAGGCAGCGTAATCTTGACCTAAGCTACATACTCCTCGACTGGCAATACCGCGCGTTCTGTGCCGCCACGTACTTTTACAGGCCAATATACTGGACCGCCGGTGTATGGCATTTTGCCGTTTATTCACGATATCCACGCCGCAACTTTTTCTATTTCGGCCGTCCCAACATTTACATAACCTACCGTGGCGGCCACAGCTGGCACCATAACGGGGGCCACAGCTGGTACAAGGGGCGGACGTTCCATCATGGCAACACAGCCAAATGGCATGGCATGAGAGACCGCTATCACCGCGGTGACTACCACAAAGGCGGCCATCATGGCGACAGCCACTACTCCGGATTCCATGGAAACAGGCCCGGAAGAAATCCGGGCAACAAGCCACAACGCCCCAGGACAGACAAGAAACGCCCCGGAACGACATTCAAGGGACACCGCAACGGCTTCAGGAACAACCGTGAAAGCAGCACGCGCACAACGGCACGGCCAAGTAACGGGGACAAGAGAGGTTTCAGTTTCGGCGGGAACAGACGTACAACAAGCACAACGACACAACGAAAGCCCAACAATACATTCACTCCGAAACGAGGAACATCAAGACCATCAGTCAACCGCGGTACGGGCTCACGCCCCTCAATGGGAGGCAGCAGGCCAAGCCGTGGCTCATCAAAGTCTACGTCACGCGGAAGTGGCGGTGGCCGTGGAGGTAACTTCGGAGGCAGGAGATAACATTAACGCGACGAAGAAGTTAATGATGTTACGGCATGGATTGCCGTCAACAGAGAGCCGGCGGACAACATGTCTGCCGGCATTTTTTATGCGTTGATAATCAATGTATTACGTAACGCCATGCTAAAATGTCTTGTCCTGGCAAAAGTTGACACATTTATGAACAATAAAAATGTGTAAAAC
>ENA-UAML01000158-UAML01000158.1-human-gut-metagenome-genome-assembly--contig:-NODE-158-length-26103-cov-8.452511_pt1 | contig 26103 bp, 20 predicted proteins | sample MGYA00244211_ERZ654495 | MGnify/ENA primary metagenome ERZ654495 (study PRJEB26926, sample SAMN06164685) | human gut metagenome | biome: ENVO:00009003; feature: ENVO:2100002; material: ENVO:00002003... | reverse complement strand
GCACCGTTGCCTCAGCAGGCGGCGGTGTGAGGGTGGAGTGGGCCAGAATAAAGGCAGCGGCGCGGCTGGATGCGATGCGCTGGGCGGCGCGGCGGCGGTCGTTGGAGGCGAAGGTGTGCTCCCCGTCCCGCTTTGCGTCCCAGTGGGCAAGCTCGTCATCCACCTCGGCTTCCGTCGGCCAGAGCTCTTCTTTCTGTGCCACCAGCAGCAGACCCATCCGGCTGCGCAGTTTGCGCTCGGCCTCGGCGTGGAGCCAGGCTCGGAATTCTTCCACGGTCTGGCCCTGCACCTTTAAGTACTGGTCGAAATTGACGCCGTTGGCCTGCATCCGCAGATTGAACTGGCGCTGCTCGGCAAAGTAGTTGCCGGCCACCAGCTGCTTGGGCAGCGGGCCGGTGACGTGTGTACCCAGCTGGGCGATGAGGGCCTGTTCGGCCACGGCGCGGGCCTGCTGGCAGCGCTGGGCGTAGATGTCCTGCGTCACCTTGGCACGGAGGGCGCGCTTGCCCTCGGCGTCGGCGGCGCGGTCTTCGTCACCGTGGCGGCGGTTTATTTCAAGCTCGATGGTCAGCTCCCGGATGGGCCGGGGCTGGACGGGCTGGGTAAAGCCGGTGTACTCTCCCAGTTCCAGCGGCGGCAGGCAGAAGAACTGCACCCCCGCCCGGAAGCCCTCGGCCCGGTTGACCGCCAGAAGTTCAAAATCCGGGTCGGTGACGGGCTGCAAATCGTTTTCTTTCATCAGCTGGGCGAACAGGGGCGAGAAACCCTCCAGAATCGCCCGATTGACCGCCGCCGTCAGCAGGTCATCCTCGTCCTGCGGAGCGTCCGGGGCCGCCTTTTCGGCCTGCACCGCCGCTTCCAGCTCTTCTGCTGCGGCGGAAAAGACCACCCGGCAGTCACCGGGTTCTGCCATGCCAAAATGTTCGAGTTTCATTTTCTTCTCCCCCTCTCAGCGGACGATGCCGGCCATCAGAACCAGCAGCACGACGCCCAGCACCACATACAGCACCTCTGCACCCAGGACGGATTTGTCGCCCTCGACATACATCTCGGCGGGGTCGTCGGGGTTATAATAAAGGGTGACGACAGCTCCCTGTGCAAGCTCTCTGCCCTTGGCAGACTTGGGGTAATGGAGGCGGTGGGTACCGCCAGCAGTGGTGAACTCCAACAGGTAGGCTTTGCCGTCCCGGCTCTGCACGGTGCCTGCCACAGCGGCCTCGACCTTTTCGCCCCTGGTCATGAGCTTGCGGCGTCTCGACCAGCTCCGCCATGCCATGTAGAACATGATGCCTGCACCGATGAGAAAGATAATGATGTTGAACATTCGCAGTTTCCCTCTTCCGTAAATAGTCCCGCCGGGCCGCTGCCCCGCAGGGGTAATATTTATTGTATCATACTCCGCCGGATTTTTCGCCCCATTCGGCCTATACGGAATGCAACAATTTTCGCAAAAAAATTTGTCGTACTATTTTTGCAGAAAACGCTTGACTTTCTTTGCACCTGTGGTATAATAAACATCGTTCCGAGCCGAACGGCAGCGAACAAAACAGAATATGCGGATATGGCGGAATTGGCAGACGCGTTAGATTCAGGTTCTAATCGGGGCAACTCGGTGGAGGTTCAAGTCCTCTTATCCGCACCAAACCATGAAAATCCGAACCTTTTCTCGATAGGAGAAGGGTTCGGATTTTTGGTTTTATTCGGAAAACAGAATCAGGGTACCTCTCAGAAAGAGCTTCTCTAGGACTATGGCCAGAAACGGAAAGCTCGGTTGGCCTGATTCGTTCCATCTTGACTATGAAAACAAAAAGGGTGCGCCCCGAAGGACGCACCCAACTTGAAAAAAGCTGTCTATGTATGGCAGGGCGTTCCCCGGTGGGAACGTCCTGCTTTTCTTTTGCCGAACAGCGGGCCTGCTCTGCCTGCCATGCGGCAAAGGCTTTCTGGTCTTCCTCATTGTTGAAGCTTTCCAGAATCGCCGGATAGAAACATCGGGCCAGCCGCTCGATGACTTCGTCCGGGTAGCAAGAATGGTTTACAGCTTTTTTCTTTTTGTTCAACGACACCTCCTGTTCTGGTCCACACGCCCGGTTGATACGGAATCTTGAAATCCCAAGTGTGGAAAAGCCGGCATCCGCCTTTTGGAGTCCGGAAAAATTTACAAGCGGGAATTCAAAAATACGCGCCCGATCCGCCCTTCCGCCCGGACGCGCCCTCCTGGGCGGATCACAGGGCGTCAAAGCGGGCGGATGTGATTTTTTAAAAACAACGATATTGCAATGAAAATAAGGCGATTTCCAGGTAGGCGGGCGCGTAGGGCGGGAAATTTTCACTTCCTGCTCTTTTTTTATGAGCGGGCGCAATCCGGGCGGACACATACGCCCTTATAGCCCCGGTACTCGCCCCCGATGTGCTTCGAGAAGGTAAGATTGTACTTGCCGGCACTCTTGAAAAGAAACTGGCTGAACCGTTTCTGAGAGACGGGTGTCTCCAGATTTTCCATGCACCACTTGGAGTAGGCATAGAACAGATGCGTAGACCGGGCAGCTGCATCTTCGGCAAAACGAAGATACTTGTCCGAGGCCATGAACTGATCCAGATTGTTCCCGTCAGCCATTACGGCTTCCAGATTCTTTCGGGTCCGTTCGCTGAGGGTAAAGCGGTACTGGTTGGCCAGAAGCCGCTTGAGGCCCTCCAGCATCCAGAGAAAAATCCCTGGCAGCTCAGCAGCCATCTTGCCAATCAGAAAAGGATCGTCCACCCGGTTGGGGTCACGATCCTTTACCGAAATCAAAATTTGACGCCGCCAGAAGCCGTCGCTGCTGTCATTGACGGCGATCAGATTGCCGTTGCCGAAGCAGAGCAGCCGGACATAGAGCCGGCCCTGGGTGGCCTGTTTTCCTTTCCGTTCGATGCAGGTCTTGTCCTCGGCGGTGACAATGGACTTCACGTTCCGGGTATCAGGCAGAGCCGTCATCTGGAGATCATCGTCCACCATCACCAGTTTGTGTTCCAGGTTGGCGCTGGCAAAGCGGTTGGTTTCCAGCCGGTGGATTGATTCCATGTGAACGGAATCGCCCATCAGCTTCTTGACCACCAGCCCAATGCGGGATTTGCCTTCGCCGCCCCGTCCGGTGAGGATCATCATTTTCTGTGCCTTGGTGGAAGGGATGAGAAGATATCCCAAATACTCCTGTAGGGTTGGAATGTCTTCTGGTACCAACAAGCCATTCAGAAAACCCAGCCAGGTTTCCGGCGCCGGGGCGTCCGGCTGATACTCCACCGGGAAGCGATTGAGGCAGAGTTCCTTTTCAGGAACAAAGCCCGCTCGTCCAGGTAGTAGGTCCCGTTTTTCAAATGAATCCGGTCCAGCTGGGTGTCCCATTCTTCCCGGTAGCACTCCATCTTGATGGCATCCACAATTCGCTTGGTCTTTTTGGCGGTGTCATTGCGGGCAGCCAGCCGGATCTCCTGATGGATTTCATGGCGCAGCCGCTCCTCGTTGACCTCACCGTCCAGATCAAATAATTTTTGGTCCAGGCACATCAGTGGACGCTTCTGCAGAAAATAGGCGCAGAATGCAGACTCCACGATTTTGCCCTTGCTGTCAATCCAAAGTTGGTCCTCTTCCTGCTCATCCATTTCGTCGCGGACGTCATCGTCTGTCCAGGTCATGCAGCCCTCCTTGTTCTGCTTCCTGCTGGCGATCTTCCCGATGGAGGGTCGACAACAGATTTTGCTGTGCGCTGCTGAGTTCTATCCATGCCTTTTTTGCTTCACGGTACGCCTCATAGAACTGGGCTTTTTCTGAGATCAGCTGCTCGCGTTCCGCTTCCAGCTGTTTCAGGCTGGGCAGTTTCGTTATCTTCTGAGCCTTGAAATAGGCGGCTGCCGCCTGGTATACTGTCAGCTCGGCGCGGTGCTGTTCCCGAAACGCTTCCGGGTCCTTTGCGGTCTTGACCTGCTGGGCATACTTCCGGTTCTGGAGATAGGCTGTAACATGGCGGCTCAATTCCCGGTTGGCCTTGATACGGTTCTCCAGGTCTTTCACTACCTTGTGGGCCTCGTCATACTTTTCTGCCAGTTCCTTGACGCGGGCGTCCAGTTCTTTCTCGCTGTTCAGGTTGTACCGGGTGAAAAGCACCATAGATTTTGCCAGCTGTTTGAGATTGAAAATCTTGGCCCAGTGCTCGTAGCCTGCGCCCTTGCCCGCGGCCAGCTTGGCCTGAATATCAATCAGGCGGCTGATGCGGTCGGGGTGAGGATCAGAACTGTAGAGCCTGGCGGTTTTCTTTCGCTCGGCGTTTTCAGCGAGAACAGCCAGAACTTTCTCTTTGGAAAAATCATCGCCCAGCTTGCGGGAGGAGATGGGCTTGGTGCGGCCGGCGGTGAGGTAACTGAACCGGCCGCGGCTTTCACGAACCGTGACGCCATACTCCTGCAAAAGCTGAGTGGAAAATTCCTCCAAGCTGGTAACCTTGGCCAGAACAGAACGGATTTGCCGGCGAAGGGTCGCTTTCTCGGTTTCATATTTGGTTTGCCGGATGGGCTGACCGGGAGCGGCTGCCTTCTGGTTGGCATACTCGAGGCGGCGCTGGCCGCGCCGCTGCGCCCAGTATTCCTTTTCGGTAATCCGTTCGCCGGTGCCGTTCAGCAGGTCGATCTGGTAGAGGCCGGCCTCCTAGCAAAGCTCCATGGTCTCGACCCGCAGGTGCCGGAGCATCGTGGCTGTACAGCGATGCTTCATGCCCTCCTGCCACTCACAGGGCTTTTCCATATAGGGCTGCCTCGGGATAGTCCGTATTCGGACGCTGCCGATGACAATGTGAACGTGGATATTCCCAGCTCCGTTGTGCCCGTCAGGGTGGGCGCAGACAATGGCGGGATGACCCGGAAAGTTTTCCTTGCAGAATTGCAGGCCAAGGGCCTGGGCTTTTTCCAGGGTCAGTCCGTTGTCCGCAGCGTCCCGCGGGTCGAAGCTAATGATATACTGGTGGGTCTTCACATCGTCGGGAGAGAAGTTCTTTCCGTACTTCCGGTTTGCCAGCAGGCAGGCCATGGCAAAGGACTGCCCGCCGCATTCCAGGGTATCCAGTAAGTACTCCTCCCGCAGTTTGGGCCGGCCGTTCTCATCCAGAAGGGGGAGACCGGTGTACTCGTTGTGCTGAAAGGTCAGATAGTGTTCAGGTGCCGTAAGATCGGAGTTCTTCGAGCTTGTATGCTTGATGGTTGCCATACAGTTCTCCCATCTTTTTCTCGGCGTCCAGCCGAAAGAGTGTGAGTGCAGACAATTCGGTCAAAAGCTGTGCCCGAATTTGTTCTGAATCTTTGCCGCCGCTGTTGAAGTGGCGGGCAAGCTGGTTCAGATTGCTGCCGATCCTGCCGCATTGTCCCAGCAGGTCGGAGAGAAGTTTCAGTGCATCTTCTCCGCCGCCGGTGACAACAATGGTTTGCCTGATGGGGTTGGTGCATAAGCAGCGACGAAGCAGGGTGGACATGTTGACGTGAAGAATCTCGCACATGATCTCCAGTTCTCGCTTTTCTTCTTGGGTAACTCTGAACTTGATGAACTGCGTTTTCCTCGGCGGGCCGTCTTTCTGAATGGTGTTCTGGTTCGGACAGGTTTTTGTCTTGGTCATTGTATCTCCTTGTCGTTTGGGCAGCTCCTCCTTGGAGCTATGTAGACAAAGACGGCGCAGCCGGGAATCACGCGGAGCGTGCAGAGCAGGGTTTGGGGAAGGCACTCCCCAACAAGTACGACCGAAGCGTGGGGCGCAATTTCAATTTGTGAAATTGTGGCCACGGGTCGATACTTGCTTTCTGCTTTTTCCGTAAGTTTTGAAAATTCAGATTCAAAAGTGGATACAGGTTTTCAAAACCAGGCATGGGAGTGTGAATGTGGATGGAAGTGTCGGTGGTTGTTCGCCGTTCACCCCGGATCGAGTTCCTGCCCCTGTTTTGCAGCGGCGTTGTCAGGCTCGTCCGCATTTCTGCGGAGTCATGGCGCTGTATCCAGTCCGGACGGCTGATGAAGTTGTCAATGTGTGTATGAAGAATTGCAAACCGTTTGCCCGGCTGCAAGTCTCTCGAAAAGAAAAAGGCTCCACAGCACCAAAAGATTTTGTCGTGGGTGGATGGCGGCAAAACAGTTTGGTGAAGCTGCGGAGCGGACAAACAAAGTTATGTAGTAGCTTTCATTGAGTAAAGCGGCTTTGTTGTGGAACAGGGTATCACTGAAAAACGCAAATGTCAACGATTTGTCGAACGATTTGGAAAATCCTACAAGAATAGATTTAATCCGTTGGACAGAATAGAAACTTTGGGCTTCCATTGGTGAACGCATAACAGCTTTCAGGTATTTACCGAATCAAGATTCGGCGATAAGATCTATCTTTAAGAACTTGAGAAGTTTTCTCTGCTGTGTTATAGTATATTTGACCATAATAAGATTCCATGAACGCGGGATTTTAAGCAGAACAGCAAGAAGCGGTTCAAGGAGATGCGGCAATGAGCTACAAAGATGAATGGCTTGTAATCGAGGCCAACGATGACATCGATGAGATGGAGCACCGTGAACCCAGCGAGGAGTTTTTGTTCTACCGTGCCGTGGCCAACGGCGATGTGGATGCTGTCCGCAAAAATTGCGAGCAGGGCCGTTTTATGGATACAGAAGGGGTTGGCGTTTTGTCCAGGGACCCCATCACCAACCTGAAATATCATTTCGTGGTCACCACGGCCATGGTGACCCGGATGTGCCGCCAGCACGGCATGGAGCTGGAACAGGCATTCCGGCTGAGCGATTTTTATATCCAGAAGCTGGACGATATCCATACCGCCGACGAGATCAAGCACCTGCACGACGAGATGGTGATGGACTACACCGAGAAGATGCGCCGTTACCACCACAGCAACACCAACTCCAAGCACATCAATGCCTGCAAGGAATACATCTACGCCCATATCAAGGAGCGGATCACCATTGAGGATCTGGCGGACGCGCTGGGGGTGTCTTCCAGCTATCTGTCCCGGCTGTTCAAAAAAGAGACCGGGGTTTCGGTCAGCGCCTACATCCGCAACCGCAAAATTGATATGGCCAAAAACCTGCTGCGGTTCAGCAACGACTCCATGATTGACATTGCCAACCGGCTTTCTTTTTCCTCCCAGAGCCATTTTATCCAGCAATTCCGGGAGGTGGTGAGGATGACCCCCAAGAAATACCGTGACACCTACTATATGGTGGAATGGGGGGCAGAGTCTCCCCGCCCGGATCTCGCCGGGAACGGCGTCGGCCTGTCTAGATAATCCGGAAACAAAAGCACCGCCGGGTGCTGCCTTCTCCCCAGAGGCAGCACCCGGCGGTCTTTTTTGTGGATCACATGGTGAGGATAATGTCGTTTTCGTCCCGAAGGGCGGAGGCGGGAATGTAGTTGTCCGGCATGGCCTGGCCATTGAGGGTCAGGCTGCGGCAGCCGGATTCATGATGGCCGGGGTTCTCCACACAGATGTGAAGCCGATGGCCCCGGAAGTCTTTTTCCATGGTGAAGCTGTCCCACTCTTTGGGAATGGCGGGGGCCAGGCGCAGGCCGTCCAGATCCGGCCGCAGGCCCAAAATGCCTTCCACGCAGCCCACCATCACGGTGGAGGCTGTGCCGGTGAGCCAGTGGACCTGAGAACGGCCGAAGTGTTTGCTGGCCGGCCCTTCGGTGAACTGCCCGTAGCAGTAAGGTTCCAGATGGCGGATTTCGGCCCGGTCATTCTGGGCGGCAGGGGCGTTCTCGGTGAAGTAGCCGAAAGCCCGCTCTCCGTGACCGCACAGGGCCTCTGCCAGGATCAGCCAGCCCTGGGACTGGGAGAAGATGCCGGCATTTTCCTTGGTGCCGGGGTTGTAAATCACGGCCAGTGCGCCGTCAAAAGCGTGGGCATGGTAGGGCGGGTCCATCAGGACGGCGCCGTATGCAGTGTTCAGCCGCTGGCTGACTCCTTCCATGATGGTGTCGGCCTGGTGGGAATCCGCCAGACCGCTGATGACGGCCCAGCTCTGGGGGTTCAGCCAGAAGTTGGCCTCGGGTGCGGCAGCTTCGCCGATCCGCTCGCCGGCCTCGGTGAAGCCCCGGATGAACCGGTCGCCGTCCCAGCACAGCTCCTGGATGCGGCTCTGATACTCGGTCAGCTTTTCATCCAGCCAGCGGACATCCTGGTCGGCGCCGCGGTGGGCGGCAAACTGCCGCAGAATCCGCATGGCGTAATAGAACTGGAAGGCCACAAAGGCCGACTCGCCGTTGGCGCCCAGCCGCAGACAGTCGTTCCAGTCGGCATACAGGCCGGCGGGCAGGCCGTGGGGGCCCAGATGGTTCAGAGAAAACTCCACCGCCCGCTTGAGGTGCTCGTAGACAGTCCCTTGATCCTTGTTGGCAAAGGGGATCACCTCGTCCAGGAAGGCGAGATTGCCGCTCTCAGCCACATATTTGTAGACGGTGGGGAAGAGCCACAGAGCATCATCGGCCCGGTAGGCGGGATGACCGGTTTCCTTCACATAGGAGGGATCGTCGGGGGTGTCCTCATGGCCGGGGTTGTGGGTGAACTTGACCAGCGGCAGGCCGCCGCCGTTGTCCACCTGGGCCGACAGCATGAAGCGGATTTTCTCGCAGGCCATCTCCGGCTCCAGATGGATGATGCCCTGAATGTCCTGCACCGTGTCGCGGTAGCCGTAGCCGTTCCGCAGGCCGCAGTAAATCAGGGAGGCAGCCCGGGACCAGATAAAGGTGATGAAGCAGTTATAGGCGTTCCAGGTGTTCAGCATGGTGTTGAAGGCGGGGTCAGGGGTCTCCACCTGCAGGTGGCTGAACCGGCTGTACCATTCCGCCTTGAGGGCGTCCACTTCCTGCTGCACCTGAGCGGCGGGGTCGGTATAGCCCGCCAGGATGGCAGCAGCCTGGGCCGAGGGTTTCATGCCGGTTGCAAACAGGATGGTTTTGCTCTCGCCGGGAGCCAGCTTCACCTTGCAGGAGAGGGCGCTGCAGCTGTTCTCGTTGTAGCTTTCCAGATTGCCCAGATCCCCGGCTGCCACCCCCTGGGGGTTGCCATAGCCGTGATACGCCCCCAGAAAGGCCGTCTTGTCCCCGCAGTAAGAGGAGACCGGCGCACCGGCCAGGCCGAAAAACCGCTCGGTTACCGTCTTGTCATCCACATCTTCTCCCTGGGCCAGGGCGTCCAGGTTGCCGTGGATCTGCTGGGTGATCCGGTTGCCTTCAAACACAGTCCGGCCGATGAAGAGGGAATACTGGAGGTTGACCTGATCCTGCTCGTAGTTGCTGTGGTTGGTGAACTCAGCATAGCCTGTCAGGGTCAGGCTGCGGTCCCGGTCCGAGTCATTGGTGACGGTGAGGGCCCAGACTTCATAAGCTTTGCCCTGGGGCACATAGTAGACGGCCTTGGAGGAGATGCCTGCATAGCTGGCTTCCATCCGGGTGTAGCCCATGCCGTGGCAGCACTTGACCTGGTAGTCGTTCAGGTCTTTAGCCACCGGCTGCCAGGAAGCGGACCAGAAATCTCCGCTCTCATCATCCCGCAGATAGATATACCGGCCCGGCTGGTCAAACTGGTTGAACACATACCGGAGAATCCGGCCGTTGGCACCCGACCGCTCGAAGCTGTAGCCGCCGGCGTTGTTGGAGATGATGGCGCCGTAGGCCGGCGACCCCAGATAGTTGACCCAGGGGGCGGGGGTGTCGGGGCGGTCGATCACATATTCGCGGGCTTTGTCATCAAAATATCCGTATCTCATACTCGTTGCTTTCTGCCTTTTGGGCGTTATCAAAAAATCATTCCTGCCTGTTTTATCCCAGATATACAGTGAAAACCTGTTTCTGCTCGGCGGGCAGAGCCTCGATCACCCGGCGGGGGATGATGACGCTGTCACAGCTGCCTGCACACAGCTCGGCGTCGCCGCAGAGGACTTTCTGAACCCGGTACTGCCCGTATTCCAGCCGCCCGGGATTCTGACAGCGGATTTCCAGCCGCCGCCCTGCAAAGGTCACATGGACCGAGGCACTGCCCTCGGCGTCAAACTGGGCCGCGGTGAGTTTGGGCTGGAGCAGGAGATCGCCTGCTTCGCCCCGGACGCCGAAAACCTGGGTGATCATGGTCATCATGTACCAGCTGGCGGCGCCGGTCAAATAGTGATACATCCCCCGGCCGTCGGCCCGGAAATATTCCGGGATGCCGGGATAGATGCGGCTGGTGTCGAAGTCCAGAGCGGTGTCTGCCAGGGTCTTGAGAGCCTTCCAGCCCTCCTGCACAAAACCCCGGCGGTACAGGGCGTTGGCATACATCACCGCCATATGGGAGAAGACCGCCCCGTTTTCTTTTTCACCGTAGGCAAAGCCGAACATCCGGCCTAGGTCGAATTTCTGCTCATGAAAATCGGTGTTCAGCCGGTAGCCGCCGATTTCCCTCCGGTAGAGATAGTGGTCAGCGCTGGCTGTGATCCGCCGGATCTGCTGGTCGGTGGCCACGCCGCCCATGATGGCGAAGACCTGGCCGGTCAGCATCATCCGCACGCCCTCGGGGAAGATGCCTTCCACCGCACGGCCGTGATTGTCATAGTAGCTGTTGTACCAGCCCTCCGCCGTGCCGGCGCAAATCCACTCGTGTTTCCGGAGCCAGCCGGTGAGCCAGTCTGCCTTTTGCTCCAGGCTGTCGGCCAGATCCGACAGGCACACTTCCACCCGCTTGCCGCTGATCTGATGGGCGCAGCGGGCTGCGTATTGGGTCAGGATGGTTTGCTTGGCCCGGGCGTCGTCAAAGGTTTCGGTCTGGTCGCCGCACAAAACCAGCAGCTCTTCCAGCACCTGGGTGGTTTTGGACCCGGTGGTCTTTTCCAGAAGCCGAATCATCCCGGCCAGCTCCCGCAGGTTGCCGGCATAGGCGCAGGTGAAGGCGACGCTTTCGCCCCGCTCAGCCGCCATGTCCAGCGCGTCGTTCCAGTCGGCGCCCCGAAGACGGCAGATGTTGTGTTCGCCGACTTCATAGAAAGCGGCCAGCTGCTCGATCAGCAGATGCTCCAGGATGGTGCCGGTGTAGACTTCGCCCTGGCTGGTCCGCTGCCAGCCGCCCTGCTCCGGCTGGTATTCGGCGTCGATTTGGGTGCCGCGCACAGCCTGAGCGTCCTTAAAATAAGGTGCCTGCCGGTTGAGGATTTCCACGTCGCCGGTCTGGTCGATGTAGAGCTTGGTAGTCATCTGGGGCCAGAGAGCGTGGTCCATCCAGACCCGGGCGATGCCGTTGCGGTCGGCGATGAAATTGCCGTCGCCGGCCCCAATGATGGTGGCGTTGGTGCCGTCAATCCGGACGCCGCCGAAATTCTTCTCGATCATCCGGCCCACGTCCCCGGGTTCCATCAGCAGCAGGGACAGGCAGTCCTGCCACAGATCCCGCCAGCCCCGGCCGCCCCGGCCGTAGTCATGGTGGGGGAGGAAGGAGCAGCCGAAGAGCCGCCGCAGGAAGGGCTGGAAACAAACCCATTTCATCAGGTTGTCAAAGTCCGGGTCTCCGGTGCGGAAAGAGACATTGACCTTCTCTTTCCAGTAGCTGCGGGTCTCATCCAGCACGGCCTGCACCTGTTCCCAGCTGTGGTACTTGTCCCAAATGGCGTTGACGGCCTCTTCGCTGTCCTCCACCCCCAGCAGCAGGACATAATGGGCTTCCTGTCCGGGGGCCAGGGTGATGGCCGGGAACCGGAATGCTCCCATGGCCTCCCGGCCTTCCGCCCGGCTGCCCGCTTTGACCCCGGGATACTGCTCATAAACAGCCCGGGGATGGAGATAAGTCCCGCCCTCGCCCAGGAAGGACTCCACGGTGGGGTAGAAAGCCTCCGGCTTCTGGCCCTCCGGCCCAAAGCCTTCTACATAATATACCTTGTGGTTGGGCCGGTGGCCCCGCTCGTCAAAGGACATGGTGGGCCGGACCATGACGCCGTTTTCGGTGGTCCAGATCCGGTGGAGCATCGAAGTCACATTCCGGTGGTCCCGGATGTTGTCTGCGCTGCGGCCGTAGAGGGGAACGGCTGCGATGGGGGTGAGCCAGCGGGGCTGTTCCTGCTGGTTGCGCACCGTGATGCAGAGGATTTCCACATTGTCCTGCCGGGGACAAAAGGCGGTCACTTCGGTATCGAGGCCCAGGTCCTGGGCGGTGCGCTCCACCGTCTGCCACATCAGGCCGGCGGTGAGCCGGCTGTCATCCTGGGCCGGGGTGAAGCGGTCGGTCTCCTGCCGGGCCGAAGCGCCGGACACCGAAAAAGCCTGCCCGTCCTCATCCACCAGCCAGAAGTTCCGCACACCGCGGTTGCTGTGGAGGTTTTCGGCGCTGACCGGTTCCAGCAAAAAGGTCTCCTGGTCAATTTTGGCGTCCCCTCCCAGATTGGGGGTGAGGGAGCTTTTCAGCCCTGTCTCGGAGGCCAGCGGAAAGTACAGATAACTGACATTTTCCGGCTTGTCCATGGTGAAGCTGCCGTACTTGTCCACGAAATGCAGATGGTTCATGATACTTCTCCTTTCTATGGTAGGATGTCGGTTTTTATTATATAGAAAGGCGTCTGCGGCAAAAATCAAAACCATGCATCAAAGTGTCAGAATCATGACCCTATTTATCTATCAGCACAAAACGTTGTCAAGAATTTGATATTTTTTATGGAATAATTATATATCTGGCGGGATTTCTTTCGCTATAATAGGGGCACAAAAGACGCCGGGCACCGAGGCCCGGGCCATGAGATTACAGAGGAGGTTCGTACTATGAATGAGAAGAAATCCTGCGCCATCAGCCGCCGCTCGTTCCTGAAGGGCGCCGGCGCCGTGGGCGCTGCCAGCGTTTTGGCCGCTTGCGGCGGGAATTCCACTGCTGCATCGGGCAGCGGCGCAGAGGCTGCGGCGGAAGGCAAAGTGATCAATATCTACAGCTGGAACGACGAGTTCCGCACCCGTCTGGAAGCCGTTTATTCGGAAGTGGCCAGCACTTCGTCCGACGGCACCGTCACCACCCTGAAAGATGGCACCGAGATCCACTGGATCATCAACCCCAACCAGGACGGCGTCTATCAGCAGAAGCTGGACGAGGCCCTGCTGAACCAGGCTTCCGGCTCTGCTGATGACAAGGTGGATATCTTCCTGTCCGAGACCGACTACGTCTACAAGTACACCGACGCCGAGGCCGATGTGGCCATGCCCCTGACCGACCTGGGCATTGACCCTGACACCGACCTGGCCGATCAGTATCCCTTTACCAAGACCACCGCTTCGGACCAGAACGGTGTCCAGCGCGGTTCCACCTGGCAGTGCTGCCCGGGCCTGCTGGTTTACCGCCGCGATATTGCCAAGGACGTCTTCGGCACCGATGACCCCGCCGCCGTGGGCGAAAAGGTGAAAGACTGGGACACCCTCAAAGCCACTGCGGAAGAGCTGAAGGCCAAAGGCTATTTCACCTTCTCTTCCTACGCCGACACCTTCCGTCTGTACGGCAACAGCATCAGCCAGTCCTGGGTGGCCCCCGGCGAGACGGTCTGCAAAGTGGACCAGCAGATCATGAACTGGATCAGCGATTCCAAGGAATGGCTGGACGCCGGCTACCTGGACAAGACGGTCAAGGGCCAGTTCAACGACGACTGGAACAAGGCCATGGGTTCTGCTTCCAAGGTGTTTGCCTTCCTGCTGCCGGCCTGGGGCATCGACTTCACCCTGGCCCCCAACTGGGACGGCCCCGAAGGAGCCTGGGCTGTCACCAATCCTCCCCAGGAATACAACTGGGGCGGCTCTTACATCCACGCCTGCACCGGCACCGACAACCTGGAGCACGTCCGGGACATTATCCTGGCCCTGACTGCCAACAAGGACAACCTGCTGAAGATCTCCAAGGACTATCTGGACTTCACCAACACCATGAGCGGCATGCGGGATGCTGCCACCGATGATAGCTTTGCCTCCAGCTTCCTGGGTGGCCAGAATGCCTACGAGTACTTTGCACCGGTGGCTGAGAACATCAAGATTGCCCCCCTGTCTTCCTACGACCAGGGCTGCGTCGAGCTGATTCAGAACGCATTCAGCGATTACTTCCAGGGCAACGTGGATTTCGACCGGGCCAAGGAAAACTTCGAGACTGCCATCATGGAGCGCTATCCTGATATCACCGCAGTCGAGTGGGCAGAGTAAGCTGCCTCTCTTTTGGAAGGCCGGCCGCCGCGCACTTTTGCGGCGGCGGTCTTTTACGAGAAAGGAACGGTGACCTATGAAACAACCAAAACGCAAACACCTGAGCTATGCAAAATGGGGATATATCTTTATTATCCCGTTTTTCCTGAGCTTTTTCATCTTTTCCCTGATCCCGCTGGTGGATACCATCCGCTACAGTTTCTATGAGTACTACCGCTCGGGCATCAAAGAGATCGGCCCCAATTTTGTGGGCCTGGAAAACTACAGGAGCCTGCTGGAGTCGGATCTGCTCAAATATGCAGGAAATACCCTGATCCTCTGGCTGATCGGCTTTGTGCCCCAGATCGTCATCGCCCTGCTGCTGGCCAACTGGTTCACCGATATGCGGCTGAAAATCCGGGGCAAACAGTTCTTCAAGGTGGTCATCTATCTGCCCAACCTGATTATGGCTTCGGCCTTTGCCATGCTGTTCTTCGCCCTGTTCTCCAACAGCGGCCCCATCAACTCCATCCTGATGAGCCTGGGGATCACCGATGCGCCCATTGACTTCATGGGGACAACCTTCGGCACCCGCGCCCTGATCGGGCTGATGAACTTCCTGATGTGGTTCGGCAACACCACCATCATGCTGATGGCCGCCATCATGGGCATCAGCCCCGAGATCTTTGAGGCCGCCGAGCTGGACGGCTGCGGCAGCGTCAAGCGGTTTTTCTCCATCACCCTGCCCCTGATCCGCCCCATCCTGGCCTACACCCTGATCACTTCCATCATCGGCGGCCTCCAGATGTTCGACGTGCCCCAGATCCTCACCAACGGCCAGGGCGCTCCCGACCGCACCTCCATGACCCTGATTATGTTCCTGAACAATCACCTCAAGAGCCGCAACTACGGCATGGCCGGCGCTCTGTCGGTGTTCCTGTTCATCGTCAGCGGCATTCTCTGCTTCTTCGTCTACCGGATGACCAACGGCAAGGATGACACCGCTGTCAAGCCAGCCAAACAGAAAGGAGGCGCCAAGGCATGAGACATCACAGAACCAAAACCGGTGAGACCATCCTCGCTTATGTCGTTCTGGCCATCCTGTCATTTTTGTGCCTATTCTTTTTCTACATCCTGATTGTCAACTCCACCCGCTCCCACGCGGACCTTCAGAAGGGCTTCTCCTGGCTGCCGGGAAACTACTTCCTGGAAAATTTGAAGAACGTGGCCAACGACGGCAGCTTCCCCATGTTTAAAGGCATCCTCAACAGTCTGATCGTGTCCTCCAGCTCGGCGGCCCTCTGCACCTACTTTTCGGCTCTGACGGCTTACGGACTGTACGCCTACAATTTTAAGCTGAAGAAGTTTGCCTTCACCTTCATCATGGCTATCCTGGTCATGCCCACCCAGGTCACCGCCATGGGCTTTCTGCGGTTGATGACCAATATGGGTTTGTATGATACCCTGTGGCCCCTGATTATCCCTTCCATCGCATCGCCGGCGGTCTTCTACTTCATGTACAGCTACTTGAAGTCCTCTCTGCCGCTGTCCCTGGTGGAGGCGGCCCGGATCGACGGCTCGGGCGAGTTCCACACCTTCAACCGGATTGTCCTTCCCATCATGAAGCCGGCCATTGCAGTCCAGGCCATCTTCTCCTTCGTGGGCTCCTGGAACAACTACTTCGTCCCGGCTTTGATCATCCAGTCCAAGGATAAGATGACTGTCCCCATCCTGATCGCTACCCTCCGCGGCGCCGATTACATGAACTTTGACATGGGCAAGATTTACATGATGATCATGGTGGCCATCGTCCCCATCATCCTGGTCTATCTGCTGCTTTCCAAGTACATCATTGCCGGCATTACCCTCGGCGGCGTCAAAGAGTAACAAGCTTCTCATCGCGTTCTCCTTCATCTTCTTCATCATTTCTCCACACAGTGCTGAGGAAAGCCGCCATAGATTTCTGCTATGGCGGCTTTTCTCGTGCAGTGTCATGTTCAGGAGGTTTTTATGGCATCCATTTCTGCCCACAGCGGCACGCATCAGCCAACCCCGTCTGCCCGTGAACGCGCCCATGCCGCCCTGGCCCGCCGGGCTGCGGCATCGGGAATCGTCCTGCTGAAAAACACCGGCGTTCTGCCGCTGGAACCGGCTTGTGCCGTGGCGTTGTTCGGCACCGGCGCCAGCCGGACCGTCAAGGGAGGCATCGGCTCGGGCGATGTCAACAACCGGGCCAATGTCTCGATTTTCCAGGGTCTGCAGGCGGCCGGCCTCACCATCACCAGTACAAGCTGGATCACAGACTATGAAGCCCGCTACAAAGCTGCCCGTTCTGCCTGGAAAGCCCAGGTGCTGGAAGCAGCCAAACAGGTGGAAAATCCCTTTGACGCCTACGCTTCCCATCCCTTTGTTCTGCCCCAGGGCCGCCCTGTCCTGCCCCAGGATGTGGAAGGCGCCTCAGTGATCGTTTACGTCCTCAGCCGGATTTCGGGGGAAGGGAAGGACCGCCGGCTGGAAAAAGGGGATTACTACCTTAGCGACCAGGAATGGGAGGAGCTGCGCAGCCTGAACAGTGTGGGTCTGCCCATCGTTCTGCTGCTCAATGCCGGCGGGCCCATTGAATTGGCCGGTCTGCTGGATGTGGCCACCCATATTGAGGCAGTGGTGCAGATTTCCCAGCCGGGACAGCAGGGCGGAGAAGCCGTGGCGGATGTCCTGTTGGGAAAAGTCACCCCCGAGGGCAAACTTACCGCCACCTGGGCCCGGCGGTACAGCGACTATCCCGAAGCCGATCATTTCGGCATCCTCAGCGGCGACCTGACAAAATCAGTCTACCGGGAGGGCATCTATGTGGGCTACCGGTATTTTGACAGCTTTGGTGTAAAGCCTCTGTTTCCCTTCGGATACGGCTTGTCCTACACCAGCTTTGAGATCCGTATGACCGGGCTGCAGGTACAGCCCGGAGCCGTGGAAGTAAGTGCTTCGGTAAAAAATGTGGGCTTCTGTTTCTCGGGCCGGGAGGTGGTGCAGGTCTATCTGTCCTGCCCCCAGAAGGGCGATGCCCGGGAGCTGCGCCGATTGGCCGGTTTTGCCAAAACCCTTCTGCTGGCGCCGGAACAGAGCCAGACCCTGACCATTTCCATCCCCCAAAAAGTCTTTGCCTCTTTCTCTGAGGAAAAGCAGGGCTGGATGGTGGAAAAGGGACTGTATGGCATCTGGATCGGGAACAGCAGCGCCGCGCTGACGCCCTGCGCCGTCATCCGGGTAGGGGAAGACGTCTGCATCGAAAAGACCCACCCCATCTGCCCGGTACAGGTTCCTTTGGAGGAGCTGGGGGCTGCCGAAGCGGCCCGGCAGGCTGCAGACCCGGGAGAGGATTTGCCGGTCTATGACTTTGCACCCCGGCCTGAGCCGCAGCCGGTCTGGGTCGAATCGCCCCGGGCAGAAGGCCCTGTGGAGGAATTGATTCCGCTGCTCTACGGCAACATCACCAAGGGGACCAGCACCCTGGGTTCGGCAGGGGTCCGGGTGCCCGGTTCGGCGGGAGAAACTTCCGAGGCCCTGGAAGATACCATGGGTATTCCCTCTCTCATCATGGCGGACGGGCCTGCCGGGCTGCGGCTCCGCCAGAGCTATCAGACCGACCGGGCCACCGGCCGGGTCTATGGCGTGGGTGTGCTGGGCTCTCTGGAAAACGGCTTTTTGGAGACGCCGGTCCAGCACAAGGATGCGGATACCTGGTACCAGTTCTGCACGGCCTTCCCGGTGGGAACGGCCCTGGCCCAGAGCTGGGACATCGGCCTGATGGAGGAGTTCGGCCAGGCTATCGCCGCCGAAATGAAAGAGATGGGGGTGGATTTGTGGCTGGCCCCCGGTATGAACATCCAGCGCAACCCCCTGTGCGGGCGCAACTTTGAGTATTACTCGGAAGATCCGCTGCTGTCGGGCCTGCTGGCAGCAGCCGTCACCCGGGGCGTCCAGAAGGACGGCCGGCGAGGCGTCACCATCAAGCACTTCGCCTGCAACAATCAGGAGGACAACCGGATGGGTGTGGATGTTCAGGTCTCGGAGCAGGCGCTGCGGGAAATCTATCTCCGGGGCTTTGAAATTGCCGTCAAGGAGGCCACCCCCGCCGCCATCATGACCTCCTACAACCGGATCAACGGCGTTTACTCCGCCAACAACCGGGATCTCTGCACCGTGGTGGCCCGGCAGGAATGGGGATTTGGCGGCCTGATGATGTCAGACTGGAACACCACCGTGCCTGCCGACGGCAGCACGCCCTGGAAATGCGCCTGGGCCGGCAACGATGTGATTATGCCGGGCAATCCCCATGACGATGCGGATATCCGCGCCGCCTGGGCCCGGGGTGACCTTTCCGAAGAGACAATCCGCGCCTGTGCAGGCCGGCTTATTGCGTTGACCAAACGTCTGCGGGAATAATCCTTTCTGAATCACAGATTGCAAAACCCCCGGCTGTTCCTGACAGCCGGGGGCATTTGTTTGGCGGGATGGATTTTAGTTTTCCTTTTGGTAGACCCTGACCCAGTCCACCCAAAGGGCTGCTTTGCTCATATCGGTGGTTTCATCGGGGCTGCCGGGCCAGTCTCCGCCCACAGCCAGATTCAGAATGATGTAAAAGGGCTGATCAAAGGGAGCAGGATAGGGCACCTGGCCCCGGCCCTCGGTGACCGAATACCACTGACTTTCTGAGAAAAACAGCTGGCCATCCAGATACCATTTGATTTTGCCCGGTTCCCACTGAACGGCATAGTTGTGGTACTCCTCTGCAAAACCGCCGGATGGAAGGGCGAAATGGCCCTGGCTCTGCTGGTGAGGGTTGCCATAGTGGATGGTGCCATAGGTCTTTGCAGTATCATGGCCCAGAACTTCCATGATGTCAATCTCCCCGCAGCGGGGCCACTGACCATACCGTTCTTCCTCGGTGGGCATCATCCAGAAAGCAGGCAGAAAGCCCCGGCCTGCCGGCACCTTGATCCGTGCCTCAAAAATGCCGTACAGGAAATCGTGCTTGTGCTGGGTGTTGACCCGCCCGGAGATATACGACACCGTCCCGTCTGGATTTTTCTTTTCCACCGGTTTCAGCACCAGGCTGCTGTTTTGGATATAGATGGTCTGGGGGGAATCTATGTAGGCCTGTAGTTCATGGTTTACCCAGCCGGGCTCGTGCAGCTCCACATTCCAATCTTCCCGATTCAGCTCCGGGCCATTAAAGTCGTCCTCCCATTGCAGTGTGTATCCATCGTAGGATAGCGTTTCGCATTTTGCAGGAATAGTGGTCGGATTTGTGGTTTTAGCTTCCATTTGAGTCTGCCTCCTTGATTTTGTTTCGGGTTGTGGGATTTTTATGCAGGGAATTCCGGATTAAAAAGACCTCAGCCGTCGGACAACAGCTGAGGTCGCCTGCAATGAAATTTTAAACAGCAGGAGCTTCGATCTTGTCCAGATGGATCTCGTCGATGCAGATACGGTGCTGCTGACCGATTTGTTCTCCGCCCACGGCTCCCATCGAGATACTGAGCACAGCTTTCATATCAGTGGGATAAGTCATCTGGAAGCAGACCTCATAGGTCTGATATTCCTGACCCAGCTGTACGATGGTTTCGCCCGAATAGGGAGTCCAGTCATTGTCTGCCGTGCCGTCCCGTTGAATCGCAAACATCAGCGGACGGTTCAGAGAGGATTTGGCCTGGAAAGACAAACGATACCACTGGCCTTCCTCCAGCTCGATGTTGTTCTGTTTGAGTTGGATTTTCCAGGCTTCGTCGCCGGTATTCTGAATGGTGATATCGGCAGCGGTATCCTCGTTAAGGCTGTCCACCACATAGCTCACATCGGATGTTGTGTAAGCGTACAGTTCGTATCCTGCAAAACCTGCATTGAAACTGCCGTTTTTGATGAGGCTGTCCTCTTCCATTCGTACGTTGTCGATGTAGTATACACCCGGCTCACAAATGACAAAGGCAATATCCCGGCAAACAGGCTCTTTCTCCAGAGAGAGCTTATAGCTATAAGTGGTGTCGGAACCGTTGAGCACGGCCTGGAAACGACGCCCAGCGGCCCAAACGGAAAGGCTTTTGTCGGCAGGGCCTTCTGTGTCAAAACTCAGCTCAAAGTCGCCGGCTGTCAGCGCCAGATCTTTCTGATACACCACAACCGGGTTCAAGGCAGAAGTCCACTTGCCGGCAGTAATCTCCAGGCGACGGATGTTGTTGTCGTTGGTAACACGGATGCGGGAATCGCCCAATTTCCAGATGTTCCAGTAACCGAGGCGGTTTTCGCCCTCCTGGAATCCGCCATTGTATACATAGTTGCCGTCAGCAAGGACGACCTTTTTTTCCTTGCCTGGATCATTCTGACCGATCTTCTTCAACGAGACATTGCGGAGGGAAACGCCAGCCGTGGACCCGGCCGCGCCCAGATTGAATTCCAGACGTCCGTTGGCGTCATCGTCTGCGGTCATAGTGAAGGTATAGGTGTAGGTCTGGACCTCGGGCGTCAGCTGGACGACGGTATCTTCCATGTACCGCTGATAGGAGCGGTCTGGGGCAGAGATGTCCACTTTCATGGTTCGCGGCGCATTGGCGGATGCGTCAAACGTTACCTGATAAACGCCGCCCTCTTTCAGAGGCAAATTGGGCTGGACCAACTGGACGCTGTAGTCCACCGTGCCCTCGCTGGACGTGATGATATGCAGTTCGTGGCCGGAGATTTCCGCCTGAGCCTCACCGCCCAGTGCGGTGAGAAAAGTCCAGTCCTGCTGGTCCGACAGGCTCTCGGGTACTGCAAAATTACCGTTGATAATGTAGTTGCCCTCTGCGTCCGGGTCACGCAGAACCACCGTTTTTTCAGGTTTAACCACATCCTCGCTGTAGCTGTCCTTCTGATAGACTTTCACATAGTCCACATAGAGAGCAGCGCTGGCAATGTCAGTGGTTTCGTCGGGGTTGCCCGGCCAGTTTCCGCCCACAGCCAGATTGAGAATGAGATAGAAAGGCTGGTCGAAAGGAGCGGGGTATGTGATTTCACCCTGGCCCTCGGTGGCAGAATACCAGTCGTTCTCAGTATGGATCAGACACCCGTCCACATACCAACTGATTCGGCCCGGTTCCCATTCCACTGCGAAGTTGTGGTATTCCTCCGAAAAACTGCCTGCCGTCAGCTGATAACTGCCCTGACTTTCGCTGTGAGGATTCCCGTAATGGATGGTGCCATAGGATTTGTCGGTGTCGTTACCCAGTACCTCCATAATGTCAATCTCGCCACAGCGGGGCCACTGCCCGTACAGATTCTCGTTGGTTGGCATCATCCAGAAGGCGGGCAGGAACCCTTGGCCTTCAGGCACCTTAATCCGTGCTTCAAAGATACCGTACTTGAAATCATGCTTGTTTTGGGTATTTACCCGGCCGGATGTATAGGACACTGTCCCATCGGGATTCTTTTGTTCTATAGGTTTGATGACCAGGCTTCCATTCTCAAGATAAATATTTTCGGGGGAATCCACATAAGCCTGCAGCTCATTGTTTACCCAGCCAGGGGCATGCAGTTCGATATTCCAGTCACCCCGGTTTAGTTCTGAACCATTGAAATCGTCTGCCCACTGCAGAGTATATCCGTCATATAACAGTTTACCTCCCAGAGCAGGTGTGCTGGTCGAATTTTGTTCCAGTTTTATTTTCTGGTCTGCATTCGGTTCAGCCATGCCGCAAAGCCCCGCCATCAGGGAGACGGCTGTTAAAACAGCCACTAGCCTTTTTGCTTTCATTACGACACAATTCCTCCTTTTTTGTTTTTTGCCCGAATAAATCTCTTGATAGTTGCAAAATTATGTATATTTTGCAGTTCTATTTTATCTAAATGATCAGCGTCTTTTATATCAGATACATGCTCATTCTGTTGGATTTTTGTCTTTACCAAAGAGTCTGCAATAGCTTGAAGTTGTAAAAGCACTTAAAATATAGCTTATCATAAAAATTGCCTTGCGAATGAGCGGGAGATATGGTATGTATTATACGAAACTGATTTTGACACAGCTGTCTGAAAGGAGGCTGCTATGACCGCTGTCATCTATGCCCGCTATTCCTCCGACAATCAGCGGGAGGAGTCCATCGAAGGTCAGATCCGCGAGTGCACGGCTTATGCAGAGAAGAACGATATCACCGTGGTAAAGCACTACATTGACCGGGCAATCTCGGCCAAAACGGACAACCGTCCCCAGTTCCAGCAAATGATCAGGGACAGCGAGCGGAAGCTGTTTGATATGGTTTTGGTTTGGAAGCTGGATCGATTTGCCAGGAACCGATACGACAGCGCCCGATACAAGACTCAGCTCAAGAAGAATGGCGTTAAACTGATGTCGGCTACAGAGATCATCTCGGATGGGCCGGAGGGCATTATCTTGGAGTCCGTTCTGGAAGGATATGCCGAATACTATTCAGCAGACCTCTCGGAGAAAGTCATTCGCGGCATGACAGAAAATGCGCTAAAGGGCAAGTTTACCGGCGGGGCCGTCCCGGTTGGTTATCGGATCGATGAGAATCAGCGTTTTCAAACCGATCCTTTCACAGCCCCACTCATTGCCGAAGCTTTCAGGATGTATAACGAAGGCGCTACCATGACCGAAGTACGGGACTGGCTGAATGAACACCAGGTCAAAAATCCTCGCGGTGGCCCCATGAGCTACAATACTGTCCAGCATATGCTGAAGAATCGCCGCTATATAGGTGAATTGAAATATCGGGATATCTTGATTCCAGATGCGATTCCACCGATTGTGTCGCCGGAACTATTCGAGGATGTGCAAATCAAGATGGCCAAAAATAAAAAGGCCCCTGCCCGGAGAAAGGCAGAGGATGACTATCTTCTGACTACCAAGTTGTTCTGCGGTTACTGCGGTTCCTTGATGTTCGGGGAGAGCGGTACCAGCCGTTCCGGGGACGTGCATCGGTACTATAAATGCGCGACGGTTAAAAAGAGAAAGTCCTGCCAAAAGAAAACCGTCCGCAAGCAGTGGCTGGAAGATTTGGTGATTGCAAAAACCAAAGCTCTTATTATGGACGATGCCGTGATTGATTCCATTGTTTCCAGTGTAATGGAGCTGCAAAACAAAGAAAATACCAATCTGCCACTCTATGAGAAGCAGCTTCGGGAAACAGAGACCGGCATCCAGAATATGCTCAACGCCATCCAGGCTGGCATTCTAACCAGTTCCACCAAAGAAAGACTGGAAGCCCTGGAAACACAGAAGAAAGAGCTGGAAGCCAAGATCGCCGAGGAGCGGCTGGCAAAGCCCAAGCTCAGCGAGGACTTTGTGCGGTTCTGGCTGACCCGGTTCCGCAAGCTGGACCTCTCCCAAAAGGAGCAGCGTCAGGCGCTGATTGACACTTTTATCAACGCCATCTACCTGTACGATGACAAAATGCTCATTACCTTCAACTACAAGGAAGGGACGGAGACCGTTTCCTTTGCCCAAGCTACAGAGGTTGTGGCAGGGGAAATTGGTTCGGATTTAGATTGCTTAACTGCACCATGACGAATGTTCTTACAGCATTTAGCTGTCAAAGAACATTCGTCATTTTTTATTTGCTAAATAGCGACATCACAGGGGGCGTAGTTCACAACTACGCCTTTTCTTGTATTCACCGACACATCGGGTGTCGGTAAAGGAAGTGCGCTTGGAATCTCGATGGTGCCCACGCAGTTGTAGTGAATGCGGAGCCGCTGCTCCCATACACCGTTGACCTTTTCTGCATTGAACACTTCGATTTTTTCCACCAGTTCATTCAGCATCCGGGGTGTCAGCTTTTTTGCTCTGGTGTACTTGCGAACCAGACGGATGAACATATCCGTTGTCATGGTGCGGCTGCTCTGCTTTTCGATTTCGGAGCGGAGCTGTTTGATTTTCTCGGTCAGCTCCTTTTGCTCGTCCTCATATCTCCGGGACATTCTGGAAAAGCGTTCATCAGAGATTTTGCCGGAAACGTTGTCCTCATAGATGCGCTCAAAGAGGCCGTCCAGTTCTTCATCACGGGCAAGGAGTGCTTTCAACTCTTTCTCTTTCAGCTTGCGGTCGGCTTCGTCTGCCTGCTGGGAGTGCCCGATAACAGCCTTCAAAAAGTCGTCCTCATAGAGGCTGGCAAACTTGGTCAGCCGCCGAATTTCGCCCAGCACCACTTCTTCCAGAAAGTCTACACGGATGTAATGGGTGGATTGGCAGGTACCACGGTTGCCCTTGTAGTTGGAGCAGTTGAAATACTTGATTTCCGGGTTGCCCTGATTGAAGTGAAAGTGCAGATTGCAGCCGCAGTCTGCGCAGACAAGCAAGCCGGAGAACATATTGTGTTCTCCGTTGCTGGTACGGCGTTTGCGCATCTTTCCACGCTTCTGCTGTACCTGCTCAAACACGGCACGTTCAATAATGGGTTCGTGAACATCTTGGAACACCACCCAATTTTCCGGGTCGTTATGAATCCGCTTCTTGTTCTTGTAGGACTTGGAGTAGGTTTTGAAGTTCAGAACATCACCACAATACTCCTGCTGGTACAGAAGATGGGTAATCGTGGAGCCATTCCACTTGGTGGCGGGGCGCGTCTTGGTCTTTCCGGGACGGCCGATGCCTTTCTGAATCCAGTAGGCCTGCGGTGTCAGGATGCCTTCCTTTTCAAACTGGGTGGCAATCTGTTCCGTGCCAAAGCCCTCCAACGTCATATCAAAAATGCGCCGGACAACTTGTGCAGCTTCTTCATCAATGACCCAATGCTTGGGATTGTTCGGGTCCTTGATATACCCATAGGGAGGAAGTCCCATCGGTTCGCCGGAGTTGCCTTTGATTTTATTACTGATACGGCGTTTCTTGCTGATGTCGCGGGCATACCACTCATTGAACAGGTTTCGGATGGGTGCCAGTTCGTTTTCTCCCTCGGCCGTGTCGATGTTGTCCGAAACGGCAACAAGTCGGATGTCATGGTCCGGGAAAAATTCTTCTGTCAGCCGTCCGACCTCAATATAGTTTCGGCCCAGACGGGAAAGGTCTTTGACGAACACAGCGGAGGCTTTTCCTTGTTCAAGCTGCTGCATCATTTCAACGAAACCGGGACGGTTCATGGTCACGCCGGAAATGCCATCATCCAGAAAGTGAACCAGATTGGTATAGCCTTTTTCCTTTGCAACTTTGGTGAGCAGTTTCTTTTGGTTGCCGATGCTGTAACTCTCGCCCTCCAAATTATCATCACGGGAAAGACGCTCATAGAGAAAAGCGGTTGCTTCACGGGATTTCTTGTTACTCGACTGTTTCATACTCGCTCCTTTCTTGGGACAGTCGAATAGCAAATTCACTTGTACACCTATATTATAACACAATCCGCTTTCTCTGTCCGCTGCCTCCCGAAAGGTCATTATAATTTTTCGCTTTCGGATTTCATCAGCCGGAGAAGAACTTCTCCTAAGGTCTGGGAACTTTCTTCTTTGAACACCGGCTCAACGATAAAGGAGCGATTGCCAATACGATAAGTCGAATCCAGAGTAAGCATCTCTGGATTTTTTGTTTTTTCCGGGTTTGTCTTTTTCGCTTGCATCGTAAAAATCCCCTTTCTTAAAAATCAAAAAACGAGCCAACGGACGGCTGCTGGCAGCAGCCCACGGGAATCTCGCCCCTGCATTCCTCATGCAACCCTACTCATTGCCTGCGACGCTCTGAACGCTCGGACTTTGACGGTAAGGGAGTATCAGCCTGTCAGTATGTCATGGCCCGCAAGCAGCTGCGCTTACATTGCGGCGGGGTGGAGATCGCTCCGCTTTTCAGAGAAAAGCATCGTGGCGCACCCGCCGTCCAGCTCGATACAGACAGCAACGTATCCGTTCTGTCTCTTATACACATCTGACGCTGCCGACGAAGCTAGAAGTG
>ENA-UAML01000156-UAML01000156.1-human-gut-metagenome-genome-assembly--contig:-NODE-156-length-26346-cov-9.244266_pt1 | contig 26346 bp, 29 predicted proteins | sample MGYA00244211_ERZ654495 | MGnify/ENA primary metagenome ERZ654495 (study PRJEB26926, sample SAMN06164685) | human gut metagenome | biome: ENVO:00009003; feature: ENVO:2100002; material: ENVO:00002003... | reverse complement strand
CGAGATTAGCGAGTGTCTCGTGGGCTCGGAGATGTGTATAAGAGACAGGGATAAGCCACACGTGCGGACACTACGACTCCTTCATCCGCGACGGCAAGTACGACGGCGCGCTCGAGCTGCGCATGCCGCAGAACGACGCGCCGATGAACCCTGACAACCGCATCTACTGCGCCGACTCAAACACCATAGCCGACCGTGAGGAGACCGACGTGGCCTATCTCGACCCGCCGTACAACAGCCGCCAGTATTGCGACACGTACCACCTGCTGGAGAACGTGGCGCAATGGCGCCAGCCCGAAGTGTTCGGCGTAGCGCGCAAGATGGACAGGAGCACCATGAAGAGCAGGTACTGCAAGAGCGCCGAGGCTGCCGAAGCGCTCGAGGAACTTGTCATGAAACTGCGCTGCAGGTACATCCTCCTGTCGTACAACAACAACGGCAAGAAGCTGCAATGCCGCTCGAACGCCAAGATTTCCGACGAGGAGATAATAAGGATTATGTCGCTGCGCGGCGAGGTTAGAGTGTTCAACATGAGCCACAGAGGCTTTGACGCGGGCAAGAGCGAACTCAACAAGGACAACCAGGAAAGGCTATTCCTATGCAGCGTAAACAGGTAAAGAACTACATATCGTCGCCGCTGAACTACATCGGCGGCAAGGCAAGGATACTGGACCAGATACTGCCTTACTTCCCGGACGGCATTGACGTGTTCGTCGACCTGTTCTGCGGCGGGTGCAACGTAGGCATGAACGTCAACGCAGGACACACTGTATACAACGACACATCCAAGCCCCTGATAGGCCTGTTGAAGACGCTAAAGCGCCTGAACGCCGACACGATGGTGGCACGTGTCAACGCTCTCGTCGACGAGTTCGGCCTCAGCCGCACACGAGACCATAACTTCGCCTATTACGGCGGCGACGCCAACCTTGGCGTGTCGGTGTATAACAGGGACAAGTACCTGCAGCTGCGCGAGCGGTTCAACTCCTACCCGAAGAAAGACAACCAGTACTACATATACCTGTACACGCTGATTGTGTTCGGATTCAACAACCAAATGCGCTTCAACGACAACGGTACGTTCAACCTGCCGGTAGGCAAACGCGACTTCAACACCGCCATCGAGGGCAAGCTCATACGGTTCATGAAAGCCCTGCGCACCCAGGACTGCGAGTTCAGCACCAAGGACTTCCGCCGTTTCAACTTCGACCGGCTTACGGAGCGCAGCCTCGTATACTGCGACCCGCCATACCTCATCACGACGGCGACGTACAACGAGAAAGACGGATGGACCGCAAAAGACGAACAAGACCTGCTGGCGCTGCTCGACAGGCTCAACGCCCGTGGACTAAGATTTGCCCTGTCCAACGTCCTTGAGCACGAAGGCAAGCGCAACGTGATACTGCAGGACTGGCTCGGGCGCAACCGGTACCGAACGCATGAGCTGTTCATGGACTACCACTACAGCAACTACCGGAAGAAATCCAGGGCTGCCGACTCCAAGGAAGTATTGATTACCAACTTTTAGCATCACCGGATATGGAATACAAGAAGATACCGTACACGTCATTCATGTGGAAACTCGGCACCACGTCATTCCGCACAAAAGAGTTCAACTACAAGACCGAGCGCCAGCTCGCCCTGCTTGACGCTTTCTGGAAAGACCCCGAGAACGCCTCGCAAGGATGGGAAAAGAAATACATGGCGCCCGGGCAAAATGACATATACGAAATCAAGGTGAGATACTACGACTACCTGGTAGACAACGGATTCATGGAAGGCGGCGAGCCCTGGAGCCGGAAATACAAGACCGCGAGGGAGAAGACCAGCGGACTGTATGACATGGGGCTGATCAACGAAAACCACCGCCTGACCGAAGCCGGCAGGTACCTGCTCGAACTGTCGACCAGCCTGCGGTACAACGAAAAGACACCGATAGGCATATCCATGGACAGCATGCTGTACCTTGAACAACTGCTGAAACTGAGCCAAAAAATAAACGGACAGACAGTAAGGCCGCTCATTGTGATACTCTACCTGCTGTCAAGACTCGACTATCTAAGCCATAACGAGTTTTGCTATCTCATGCCTTTATGCACCGACTGGCATTCAACTGAACACATCATAAGCCTTACCCACAGGCTGCGCAACCGTGAAGTGACGATTAACCAGGTGATTACGGAAGTGATGATGTCGAAAAGCAACTACGCCGAAGGGCTGAGACGATTTGCAAACATGCCGTTCTCGGAAGAAATGCTGCTCTCCGTCAGCATGAACCGCAAAAGCGCGGCTTACGACAGAAGTTACGTCACCCTATACAAAGAAATGCACTCCGTGTACATGGAAGGGGACACGTCAAGGATTATACCGATGTTTGACAGTCTCAAAAAGTTCCAGCAATCCATATCTATAAAATGGAAGACAATGCTATTCAAATCGCCCGTTGCCGCCAGGGTGAAAAATAATCCTGAAGGAAACTTACGCCCGCTTCCCGTTAGCGCGACATATACTGAAAAAGACTTCAAAGCATTCTTCTTTGTCACAATGCACTTGTTTAAGGCCAAAGCCACATTGGAAGACTACCAAGACCTCAACAAGCGCTACCTGGGATTAACCAACTGCTTCATATTCGACGACAAACAAGTAAAGCTTGACATTGTACCGAAGCACCTATTCGCATCCTCTATAGACGAATTATACAAACAGGCTTACAGGGAATGCCACCTGCTGGAACGGAAAACGAGCTTGGCCGAAATATGCGAAACACTTGTATTTAACGAAAAGGACATCATTGACGGCGTAAGCAGTGAACTCGGAACCGACATACAAACAATAGAAGAGGCGTTCGACGAAGTCGACAAAATAAGGTACGATCGCTTCAACAAGATGATTGACACGCACTTCCAGAACAACACTTTACTGACATTGCTCGACGCCTTCGACAAACGCAACGACACGAACATAAACCGCATAGTCACCGACAACGCCGACGTACCCACAATATTTGAATATGTGCTTGGAATAATATGGTACAAGGTGAGCGGAAGGAGAGGGAAAATCCTTGACTACCTAAAACTGTCCCTTGACGCAAACCTGCTGCCAGTAACACACGCGGCGGGCGGCGAGGCCGACATCGTATGGGAATATCCGGCCGTGCCCGCATATCCGGGCCATTCCCTCTTGCTGGAGGCTACGTTAACGGACAAGACAAACCAAAGGCGCATGGAAATGGAACCGGTGTCCAGACACTTGGGCAACCATCTGCTACGGACAGGAAACACTAACAGCTATTGTGTATTTGTGACAACCAACCTGAACGTAAACGTAATAAGTGACTTCATGAACAGGAAAAACTCACTGTATTGCTGCCCGACCAATCCGGACAAATACGTTGAAGGGATGAAGATTATACCGCTGAGCACACGCGACTTAAAAGAAATTATAAGGCAAGGAATAAGATATGAAGACCTGTACCGACATTTCGAGACTGCATACGAAGCGAACGAACGCCATCCGCAAAAATGGTATGACAATTACGTGTGCATAACAGGCACAGACCAGGCCGCAATCAGCATGAAACCATAGCGGACAAGATTATATGACATAAAAAACTGAAAAGAGCCGCGGCAACCGGTTGAACGGTGTCGCGGCTCAATTATTCTAAATAACGCGCCTTAGCCTTGCGGCTCACGGCTTTCGCTATTTCACTTGTACGACAAGGTATTTGCTCGTGCTCCAGAAGAGCTGCGGATTGGTGATGTGCAAGATATACTGGTCTTGCGCGTCACGCTCAAGTTTGTAGCTGCTTGACGGGTGCATGGTCAAGAGTTTTGCCGACTTGCTATAGAGCTTAAGTGCCTTGAGGGTGCGAATGTCACACTTGGTGAAATAGCTCTTGTTGAAGTTTGACTGGAGAACCTTACCCTTTACGAGTATGTTCTGTTCCTTCAGTTCCTTCTTCGTGCCGAAGACGTACCATGCCGTGTTAAGCTGTTTGTCCTGGGCGTTGATGGTGTTGGCCTTCTTGGCGTTGTCGTCCTGTAATGTGCTTACGTTCTTGTTAAGGGTGGTGACCGTGCGGTCAAGCTCTTCAATGTGTATGTCTTTTGCCTCGAGCTGGGCATACAGGTCCTTTATCTGATGGTCCTTGTCCTCAAGCTGGCGCGTAAGGTCCTCGATTGTCTTCTGCAGCTGCTCGCTCTTTATTGAACCGCTCTTTACCTGCTGGCGCAATTTTGACAAAAGCTCGCGGTTCTCAGCCATACGCTGCTGGATGAACTGCATGTTCTCACGGATTTGCTGCTGGCGGTTGGCTCCTTCGCCGTCCTTTGCCACGCTTACACGATTCTCGGCCTCGTTAATCTGGCGGAATCCTTCCTCCACCTCGTTGAGTATCCCCATCATGTCATTGATTTCGTTGTCTTTCTGCTCGAGAACCTTCTGCAATGAGTCGGCACGGCTCTCTTGTGGAAGGTCTGACGACGAGGTCTTACCGTTGTTGCATGCGACAAGCGTAAATATACATGCCGCTAAAAATAATACTTTCTTCATATACGATAGTTTTACGTTAGTTTCTCTTTATATTGAAAGTCCAAAGGGCAACTGAGCGGAAAACGGGGTGTTGTGTCATTCACGGTCTTTCGTCGTTTTACCGTTTCCTTTCCCTCTCCCGTCTTCAAGCTTACTTTTCCCTTCCACCACTATTACAAATTCTCCGCGTGGAGCTGTCTCCGTAAAATGCGCTATGGCTTCGGCAAGCGTTCCACGTACGCTTTCCTCATGTATCTTTGATATTTCGCGGCAAGCGCTTACACGGCGATCTTCACCGAAATATTCAGCAAACTGCTTGAGTGTTTTCAATACCCGGTAAGGAGATTCATAAAACACCATGGTACGGCGCTCGTCACGCAGTGCTTCGAGAAGCGTGGCCCTCCCCTTTTTCTGCGGCAGGAATCCTTCAAAACAAAAGCGGTCGCACGGCAAGCCCGACGACACCAAGGCCGGAACAAAAGCCGTGGCTCCAGGGAGGCACTGCACGGTTATACCCGCATTGACGGCTTCACGCACAAGGAAAAAGCCAGGATCGCTTATCCCAGGAGTGCCAGCATCGCTAATAAGGGCTATGGTCTCTCCTGCCTTAAGACGCTCTACGATTGAGGCGGAAGTGCCGTGTTCGTTAAACTTATGGTGCGACATGAGCTTGTTGCTGATATTGAAATGCTTTAGCAGGACGCCCGACGTACGGGTGTCCTCAGCCAAGATTAGGTCTGCCTCCTTCAGCACTCGCACAGCCCTCATCGTCATGTCTTCAAGATTACCCACCGGCGTGGGCACGATATACAATAAGCCCATATTTCGGTACAAATATAGGTAAATAATCATCTACGACAAAAAAACGGCGTATTTCTTTGCAATTTTTAAAACGTCTTTGTAATTTTGCGCCGAAATGGATAATAATTTTACAGGTGAGACGCACCGTCCGGGAAGAATAGAAGTGATATGTGGCTCAATGTTTTCCGGCAAGACGGAAGAGCTTATAAGAAGATTGAAACGTGCCGAATTCGCAAGGCAAAAAGTGGAAATCTTCAAACCGGCCATAGACACACGATATTCCGATGATGAAGTGGTGAGCCATGACCGCCATTCAATACCGAGCACACCGGTGGATTCCTCGTCATCAATACTGCTGCTGTCTTCCGACATAGAAGTTGTTGGCATCGACGAAGCGCAGTTTTTCGACGATGGCCTGGTAGATGTATGCAATGACTTGGCCAATAGAGGCGTGCGGGTAATCGTCGCAGGCCTGGATATGGATTATAAAGGCATACCGTTCGGTCCGATTCCGGCCCTATGCGCCGTTGCCGACGAGGTAACCAAAGTACATGCAATATGCGTAAGGTGCGGTTCGGTTGCTTATGCAAGCCACCGGCTTGTCGCCAACAGCAAAAGAGTAATGCTTGGGGAGCAAAGCGAATACGAGCCGTTATGCCGTGAATGTTACCGAAAAGCGACGGAAGAGGAAGCCCGATTACAGGCAGGAAACAAACAATGATAAGATAAAGAAAAACAAGTGCGCCGGCAACATAAATTAAATTATGGATTAATTGAATTATGCTTGAAGAAAAGATAACATTCGACAAATTCATAAGATGGTCGTTAACGGCTGTGGTAGTGGTCATAGTACTACTTCTTATGAATTACCTCAGCAGTGTGCTGCTGCCGTTTTTCGTGGCATGGCTACTGGCTTACATGATATACCCAATCGTGAAATTTGTGCAATACAAGATGCACGTACCCACAAGGGTGCTGTCGATCATAATCTCAATTGTCTTTATCGTTGCCGTAATAGGTGGTATCTTTTACCTCATTGTGCCACCAATGATTGAACAGTTTGACAAGCTAAGCGAGGTAATATCCCGATACCTTCACCAAAAGACGCACATAAACAACTTTCCCGTAGCTATACAGCAATGGCTGAATGAATACAAGGACGAAATCCAGAAATTCATGCAACAGGAGGATGTAGTCCAAGCCATAAAGGGAGCCATGCCGAAAGTGTTTTCAGTAATAGGACAAACGGCAAACGTCATCCTGAGCATTGTAGCATCGCTTATAACCCTGCTCTACCTCTTTTTCATTCTCCTTGATTATGAAAGGCTCGCTTCCGGATTCATCAAGATTTTCCCAAAAAAGAACAGGCCGTTTTGGCATGCGCTTATAAACGACGTCGAACGCGAGATGAACAGCTACATCCGTGGACAAGGCCTCGTGGCATTATGCATAGGAATACTTTTCTGTATAGGCTTTACCATCATAGGATTCCCCATGGCAATCGGACTCGGCATATTGATAGGCATACTCAGCCTCATTCCCTACGTCCACGGTCTGGCATTCATCCCTATGGTAATACTTTCGTTACTCAAGGCCGCCGATACGGGCCAGAACTTTTGGGTGATTTTCGCATCGGCAACAGGAGTATTCGTCATCGTACAAATAATAACCGACATGGTGCTTACCCCCAAAATAATGGGCAAGGCAATGGGCCTCAATCCTGCAGTAATCTTATTGTCGCTCTCTGTATGGGGTGCCTTGCTCGGTTTCATAGGACTCATCATCGCCCTACCGCTAACGACACTCATCATAGCATACTACCAGCGTTATATAACAAAAGAAAATATTGACGAACCAGCAGTTCCAGATAAAGACATTTCGCCCCAAACGCAATCATCAACATATAAAACCGACGTAAATCAAAGTATTGCACCAAGCCAAAATGAAGAAAAAAGGCAAAAAGACGGCAAATAATTTGGTCATTACAAGAAAAAAGCATACCTTTGCACTCGCTTTACGAACGTAATGAATAATCAGATCCGTTAGCTCAGCTGGTAGAGCACAACACTTTTAATGTTGGGGTCTTGGGTTCGAGCCCCAAACGGATCACATACAAAACGCTAAAAAACAAGGTAAACCGCTGATAATCAAGCATTATCAGCGGTTTTTCTTTATCCACGGATTGCATTTCACGGCAAAATGGGGAAGTAAAAGGAGGCTAAATCGGTGGACTTGACTTTAGCCCCGAGAAAGTCCACCTATTTGTATCATACTTCTCTGATTTTCAATGTTTTACCAGCTTGCAACTGCCAATTTTCTACTTAATTTTACACCCAAAAACAATGAAGTTATGACAGTGCAAAGAAGTTATTTCACGGTACTCTTCTTCGTGAAGAAATCAAAACCCCTCAAAAACGGGGAAGTTCCAATCTGTATGCGCATTACGGTAGACGGCAAGCGTGCGGAAGTACAAATCAAGCGGAGTGTCGAGGTTGAATGCTGGAATGCACAGAAAGAATGTGCCATAGGTAAGGACCCAAAGCATATGGAGCTGAACCATTATCTAACGACTGTACGCACCCGCGTACTCCAAATCCACCGTGAGCTGGAACAGGACGGCAAGCCCGTTACGGCCGAGGTCCTTAAACGCATCTATCGTGGAGGTACAGATTCGCCGCGGATGCTCGTCGAAACTTTCAATGAGCACAACAAGCAATACCGTGAGCTTTTAGGCAGGGGTTATGTCTTGGGAACGGTGCTCCGTTACGAGCGTACAGCAAGGTATCTTGCCGAGTTCATCCGTGGGCGTTTCAACACCAGCGACATTCCCTTGAAGGATGTAGACCATGATTTTATCATGCATTTCGAGCATTTCATCAAGGTCGAGAAAAACTGCGCCCAGAATGCCACCGTAAAATACCTGAAGAACCTGAAAAAGGTAACCAGGGAAGCGTTGGCCAACAAATGGATAACCGAGGACCCTTTTTGGGGCATTCACTTCAAGCAGACAAAGAGCAACAGGACTTTCCTTACGGAAGAGGAATTGCGTACAATAATCAACAAGGACTTCGGCATAAAACGCCTTGCGACCGTCCGCGACATATTCGTCTTTTGCGCAATGACTGGATTGGCGTTCACTGACGTGCAGCATCTGAAGCCTGAACATATAGTTGTTGATGGCAATGGTGAATATTGGATAAGGAAGGCAAGGGAGAAAACGGACAACATGTGCGACATTCCGCTGCTTGACATTCCAAGGATGATTATGGAAAAATACAAGACCCATCCAACGTGCATCATGAAAGGGGTGGTATTGCCGGTAATAAGCAATCAGCGAATGAACAGTTACTTGAAGGAAATAGCCGATATATGTGGAATCAATAAGCATCTGAGCACACACATCGCCCGCCACACATTCGCTACGATAGCCTTGGCCAACAATGTTTCTATTGAATCCATAGCCAAGATGTTAGGCCATTCAAATATCCTGACAACAAAGATTTATGCGAAAGTCATGGATAAGACTATCGCAAGAGAAATGCAGGCAATGCGCAAGAAATTCTCAACAGGGCCATCGCCCACTCTTTAAATGAAGGCCGTTCCTCTATTTGGGGAACGGCCTTCATTTTATATGCAGTCATGGTCTATAAGCATAAATATACCAATCCTTATGGACTTAACCCGCACAATGCTGACGGAAGATTACAATAAATGTCCTTCTTGCTCTGTAAAATTAGTCCTAATTGTAAACGAAAAAGTGTAAAACCAGTGTAAAAGCGTTTACACTTTTACGCCCTATTTGTTTACAGTTAAGATATTACAGTTTTTTATAATCCCTCATATCTTGCTGTTTTCCTGTACTTTACGTTGCATCATGCACAACGATAACGAATGTTGGCACGGTTGTTTCATCTATATAGGCAAAACCGGCCTGTACGGTGGATAATGTATTAACTTAAACTGACACGACCATGACCTACATTGACAACGAAACGCTTGAAAGGCTGATAACCATGATGGCCGAAGGCTTTGCACGGATTGAGAAGAAACTGGAACGGATGAACCGCCTGGAGGAATGCCTTGACGGCGACACCCTGCTCGACAATGTCGACATGGCCGAACTTCTTGGCGTATCGCAACGGACGCTGGCGAGGTATAGGGAGAAAGGCCTGATACGCTACTACAGCATGAAGGAAAACGGCAAGAACTTTTATCTCGCTTCCGAAATACAGGAATTCCTTAAAAGCCGGGGCAAATGACTTGCATGAAAAAATAAGGCTTTTGAAACAAGCGATTATGGCTTCATTAAACGGCCAGTGCAACCATCCCGTAACTTGTTGGCAGCCAGATGTTTTCCAATATATGCCGTTTTAGGACGCAAAACGTGGCCTTTCGCGTCCTAATAGGTGGCCTTTCGCAACGCAATATGCCACCTTTTGCAATTCACGCCATCGCAGGACGCTCATTTGTTGCCGACATTTATATAGAATACAAGAAAAACATACAACCATGACATCTGTAAAACTAAAATTCAGGCCGTCAACAACGCCGGGCAAGGAAGGCTCTTTAGTGCTCCAGCTGATACACGGACGCTCAGTGCGCAGAATAACGAGCGAGTATAAGATTTTTGCCGAGGAATGGAACGAAGTCGCAGGAGGGATAGTCCTGCCCACACCGTCCTCACCGCGCTACGGCCATCTCGTTTCTGTCGCCTCTGCCCTGCAATGGGAAATGGACAGGCTAAAACGGATGGTGCAGGAAAGCGAAAAGGCAACGGGCACGGTAAGCCTCAACGAAATCGCCGCCAACTTTTCGCCCTGTACGGACACGACAAACAGCGTATTCAACTTTATCCGCAGTCAGGTACGGCACAAGAAACAGCTCGGCAAGGTGCGCTCGGCCGAGACCTACCGCTCAACGCTCTACAGCTTCATGCACTTCCGCAAGGGCGTTGACCTTACGTTCGACATGATGGACGGCGGGCTTATGGAACTCTACGAGGCGTGGATGCAGAAGGCAGGATTGACACGCAACACCACCTCTTTCTATATGCGAATACTGCGCACCAACTACAAGATGGCCGTGGAGGAAGGGCTTACGCCTGACCGCCACCCGTTCAGGCACGTCTACTGCGGAATGGACAAGACCGTTAAAAGGAGCATACCGCTTGACGAGATAAGGAAGATAAAAAGGCTTGACTTGTCACGGAAACCGGGATTGGACTTCGCGAGGGATATGTTCATGTTCAGCTTTTGCACGCGCGGAATGTCATTTGTCGACATGGCATACCTGAAGAAAACCGACCTGAACAACGGAAACTTAGCATACCGCCGCAAAAAGACGGGGCAGCTGCTGACGATGGAATGGACCGGTCAGATGCAGGACATCATAGACAAGTACAAGCCAAACGGCACAAGATACCTCCTGCCCATCATCATCCGTGAGGACGGGAGCGAGCGCAGGCAGTACCAGAACCAGATGAGGAAAATCAACCGACACCTGAAAGATATTGCACGCCTTACGGGGTTATCCCTGCCGTTGTCAATGTATTACACTCGCCACAGCTGGGCAACCATCGCACGCGGCAAGGACGTTCCGCTGTCGGTCATCAGTGAAGGTCTCGGGCACGATTCGGAAACGACCACACAAATCTATCTCGACTCGATAAAGTCAAGCGAAGTGGATAAAGCGAACAGGAAAATATTGGAGGAACTTTAACGAAAAAATCAGTTGTACAAAAATGGCCTTCTCCTATTATGAGATGGATATTCTGTTGCAAAGGTAGCAAAAATAATTAAACATCAACGGTTTTGGCGGATTTATTTACATTAAATTTATCATGAAGCGGCAACGGAATGCCCCCTTTGTTGACAAAATCTTTTCAGGGGAAATCGGTAAGTTGTTGATTGTTAATTGTTTCACGAAAATATCCATCTCATAATAGGAGACGGACAAAAATCCGTCATGAAAATCAATGCCAACACAAACGCTATTATGAGTAGTGACGGAGATGGAACGCCTTATGGATTTTCAGGGAAGTCAACGGTCTAATTTGTGTAACTGCTTGTTATCGTGCGCTTTACGATGATTCGCAGGATTAGAAGAAATGTCCCTGCCTGAAAAATGAACGAAGTCCAGACAAAATCTCAAGACGGCCTATCAACGGCAGGCACCGCTTCTTCAGACGGGAATGACCGTCTTCAATGGTTCGCCATGCGCGACCTTAAAAGACGTAACGCCAAGTTGCCGGCATACAAGCTGTTCATTGGCTTGGGGATAGAGGTATTCACGCCTATGGTGTGGAAAATTTCCGTGAAGCACGGCAAACGCTGCCGGGGAAAAGTACCGTTCATGCAGGACTTGCTTTTCGTGCATGGTATGCGCCAAGCCGTTGACCCCGTGGTGGAGAAGCACGACACCGTGCAGTACCGCTACGTGCGCGGCGGCTATAAAATCCCCATGACGGTGAGGGAAGCCGATATGCAACGCTTCATCCATGCCGTTGAGTCAACCGAGAATCCGCGCTACTTCACGCCGGACGAGGTCACTGCCGACATGATAGGCAGGGAGGTGCGTATAATCGGTGGCCCGCTTGACGGCTATGAAGGTCATTTACAAAAGATGCAAGGCGCACGCACCAAGCGCTTTTTCGTGGAACTTCCTGGCTTGCTGACCGCCTCGGTTGAGGTACAGCCCGAATACATACAGCTTTTGTAGTTGATGAGTGACAATGTACGAGCAGACAAGGAGATATGCATTGAAAACCGTAAAACCTTAAAACCATATAACCGAATAACCATGTACACGATAGATCAATTCAAATCCCGATGGAAAAGTCTTCACCATCCGTCCATGAACGTTGACGAAGACGTGGCTTTCTTCTATCAGCTGTACGTCAGGCTCTACAATATTGTCGGGCAGGAAGCGAGGAGCTTCGACAGCCATAAAATTCTTCCTTTTCTGCTCTATATAGAGAATACCATCGCCGTAGGACTTGACGGCGTTTACGAATACAGGTACCGTTGCGTAGGCAACGTGGAGAGCCGCTGGTGCAACGGATTCGACATGAGTGTCAATGCCGACTCTGAAGTCCATAACCTTGTGGGCAGGGCCGTGGCGGATGCGAAGTACGGCGCACTAAGGAAATGGATGGTGGAAAGCGTGCTGTCAGATGATTTCTCCCGTTTGAGTGAAATGCTGACATGGTTCGCACGCGAGGACAAAGTCCTGAGGCAGGTCTTTCCCGAACTACGCTACCGCAAGGAGATGTTCATGCGACTCACCGGGAAAAGGCAGTCATCAAATAAGATGTTATGGGCAGACCTTGCCTTCAACTGGCGGGACAAGCGCGGTTTCTCCTTGGCGGATACCATAGCCAAAGAGTTCCGTTATAAAAATTCTTTCGTGGAAGGAAAAGAAAAGACTTTGCTGAAGGAAGCGGCAGAAATACTCGATGCAATCCAATCCGAACGACTGGATACCTATGAAGTCACTGAACAGAATGATGAGCGCACTTTTACTTTGCGCCACAGGGATGGCCGTGTGTTCCATGATGTGACTTGTCCTACACCCGTTTCCAAAGACTTAACAAGCTGTTATCTTGCCGCCCAGCTCGTTACTTATAACGGTAAAACATACATAAGCGGTTCCGCCGTGTGGCTCAATAAAGAAGACTTGCCGACATGGAACGGTGAAACCGTTTGGAACAACATCCTGAAGAAAGAGCAGGATGCGGCAAGGCTTACTTATTTCACCAGTACATTTGGCAAAAGACTCAATCTTTACGATGACCTTTATACCGTACCGGAAGACCCTGAGGAGGCATATTATGCCGACATGGGCATCTATTTCGACGAGCCGAACATCTTTGATTTCCTTGGAGGCAAGCCGAACGGCAGGGTAATCTATTTGGGCAGCTAACAGACAAGGTAAAATTGCAATAATGGATAACAACGGAAAGAAGAATATGCAGACGGCAGCCATCACTCCCCCCTTACGGGGAGAGCTGGAGAGGGGCTAGAGAGGAACTATAAGGCTTCGGCTTCATTGCATACACCAACTCCCGTATTAAGAAACTGAGGATGAGGGACGGTATGACGCAGCCATCAAGCTGAAAATGTACCTCAAGAAGTTTATCACCTATCTGGGCAAGAACGAAGTCCCGTTCAAGAACTTCGATAGCCTGCTGATACGCAACTACCATACGTGGCTGAAGAACCAAGAGCTGGGGCGCAACACCATTTCCCTCTATATCCGGAATTTGAAGCGAGTGTATAAACTTGCCGTAAACGACGGCCTTGCCGCCGACTGCAATCCCTTTGAGGGCATGGACGTGAGCTACCGTGTCAAGAAAGGAGGAACGGCCTGACGCTCAATGAAGTGAAACGCCTGCGTGACCTTGACCTGAGCGGAAGCCATAGCAGGTTGCCTTCGCACGCGACATCTTCCTGTTCACGGTCTATACCAAGGGCATGAAGAGCGACGACATTTTCCGCCTGACCAGAAAAAACATTAAGGATGGACAGCTCACCTACCGCCAGCATACCACCGGAAGGAAATCTCCATTACCTGGGAGCCGGCCCTGCAGGAGATAGCAGACCGCTACAGACGGAAAGGCACGTTCCTCCTCTTCTCCGTCATCAAGGCAAAATCCCCGCGCGAGCAATGGAAACAATACGACGGTCTGCGGCACCGCATCAACTACAACTTGAAAAAGTTGGGAGAAATGATGGACCTCGGTTATCCGTTGAACCTCACCATCGCAAGGCATTCTTGGGAGAGCATGACCAAGAGCGTAAACATAAGCGACATCTTATGAATTTAAGACGGAATAATCCAATGACGACAGCAATCACGGTTCAAGCCGTTTTGCAACGTTTATCGGTGGAAACTGTGACGGCTGCCGTCATTCTAACTTTTGTGCCAAACAACCGTTATCAAATAAAGATGTCTTCAATGCTATTGAAGATGCCTTATTAACCTATTAACGGAGTTTTAATCGCCTTGTGAAGACATCTTTATTAAAAAACGTATTACATCTAAAAGACTAAACTATGGTCATTCTTAAGCAACTGCCTTTTATAGATACCCTTGACTCCATACAGGAAATAGCGGCATTTGACACTTTGCCCAATTTGAAGAAGCACTTGGCCGTATTGCACAGCTGGGTTCCCTCTGGCTATCGCAAGGCGGATTATGCCATGACCATCCATGCCATGTTTCTCACTTACCTCATGAATCTGGTCAATGCGTTGCCTGGAAAAGAACAGGAAGCTATTGCCATGCTGATGTGCATGAAAGCCAATGAATATCTCACTTGGCCTCTGAAGGAAGACGAAGAACTGGTGATGCAGCCCCTCCACTTGGTACCTCTTACAATGACGGCAAACAATGACGGCTCCATATGCCCAACTGCATCCGACAAGAACTGAGAAAGGCCTTCAACGCCGAACTTATTGATTTACTTCGCAGGATGTAATGAACAATCATTCTTTCAACTATGGAACAGTTTTAGATAAATGTCAAAGTATTCCATGATAAATAGTCAAGTATCATTGAATACTTTGACAAGTCCTTACTATTAACAGAACCACAATTAAAATCAGAAAATATGTCATCCGAAAAAAATGAAATATATCAGTCAGCTTATGAACGTCAGATCACGCACCGACATCGAATCGACTCCGCTGAAAGCGGAAATCGAATCCATATTCAGCGAACAGTATATTGACAATGACTGCGATAACATCGCAAGCCTGCTTTCACCGTATCGGAAAAATGTCAGTATATTGTTAATCAAAGGTGACTATGCCGAAGCAGTAACCACACTGCTCGAAGTTCTCGAAAGCCTTACTTATCACTTTGTGGGAGACGAGCATTACAACTATTTCGATGACATGTACAGTCCGGATTATGTTTGTCAAGATATGATGGAGGAAATTATGAATGCAATCAAAAGCGGAAATTTCCCCGATAAGGAATTACAACGTTTGAAAGACGGATTGGAGAAATTGAAGCATGCGGAGGCATACGAGGATTTCGGTGTGCCGTATGCGTTGGATATTTGGATGAAGTTTGAAAAAATAATTAATATTTCATGACGATTGATAAAATCTTAATGGTTGACTTTTATATTATTCAAATAACAGAATTTCAATGAAAAAGGAAATAAAGGGAATTTATCTCATAGAGAGCATAGAGGATTTCCTAAACGAAACAAAATACTACGTTGGACAATCTCTTAACATATTTGAGCGTCTGAATCAACACTGCAATAGCAATAGTCCTGGAATAGATAAAGCTATTTTAGAATGCGGTGTGGACAAATTTTCTTTCAGAATATTGGAAGTCGTAAAATACAAAAAAGATTTAGACATCTGTGAGTCTAAATGGATAAATCATTTTAGTTAGGCAGAAATATGGAGACGAGCATATGTATAACATTGTCCAAACCTCAAATGTCCGTATAAAGCCAACCTCCATACCACCAACTATTAAGAAACAAATAAAAGATTTATTTAACGAAGATTTAGGTAGGAGTATTTATGCTATCGCAGAATGCTTTAATGTATCATATGAATATGTCATCCGCATACGTAAACCATTGCTGGCAAAAAATGGGTTAAAATGGAAAAACGGGAAGATTATTGATATGAAAACAGGCATGGAACCAGAAAATTGGAGAGGCTATCAGTTTACAAAAAAGGTGGCAAATAAGATTGAGGAGGATTTGAAATGTCCGCAAAAAACAGCAAAGGACATTCGTTATGTGTCAAATTCGGATTTGACAATATATTTAAAAACAAAAGAAACTTATGAATATTCACCATCAATAGAATTAAAGTGAGCTGTTACTGTCCGAAAAAAGTAAGGACTCAAATTAGATTTATCTTTTGAAAAACTTCTAAGATAAACGTAGGCCTCCAATACTGATATATTGTCCTACTGAAAGTCTGAAATTACTTTTGCGCTGTTAATATAAAACTGAACACCATGTGTTGGGGAAGATGTTGAAAGGCTTTTCATCAACTATGAGATTGAGACCTATCTGAGAAACAAGAGTGTCCAAACATTACACTACAGGTAACAACGTCCTTTACTATTCAAGAAATGGAAAAAGAATATAAATTACATAGTGACAAGAATTGCTTATTGGTACGTTTGCCACTCCACTGTGCCGCCATGCAAACTGTTTGGATATTCAATTATAATGGAATACTTCAAGAAATTCTTTGCCGAGATAGTCGCAGGCAACAGTGACTACGGAAAACTTATGCCATCAACCATCGGCATAAGTGCTAACAAATTATAAATAAAATCAGAATTTTAATCTTTTTTTTAGACATGCCTTATGAAAAGCATGGGGAGCACCAGAATTGGACGCTTCCGACGATATACAACAATGCCTTTATTATACAATCCAAAAGATAAGTTTGTTTTTGATATATTGTCAAGACAATTAGACATGTTGAAAGACAAGACAGATAGCTTGAATGAACTGTATGATTTATGTGATAATGAAGAGCAACGTAGTCTTGTGAAAAACTTACTCATAGATTTTTCAGAAATGAATGACGAAGTTTTCAACTTATGTCTATTAGACATGCGAGATGCTATTATAAACAAAGGCTTCCCTTTTGAAGATTGTCTCGTTGTTGCAATGGCACATGACCATTTGGCTGACAGTTCACAAGATGTATTGAATAGCATAAAGATGCCTTTGGGAATGAGTGGCTTTCCCATTGGCAATTTTTGCAACAGATTTGACCATTGTTGGGGCAAAAGGCTTAAATATAAATACCACCACTATTTTATAATTGATGATTTTGTAGGTAGTGGCTCAACTGTTTTTAATCGCAAGAATGAGTTTGAAAATCGAATGGAAGATAATGAATACACCTTACATTTTGTTGTAGCCGCAGGTATGGAGTATGCTATTGAGAATTTAAGAAATCAAGGTATTGACATTCATTGTTCCTACACAATGAAAAAGGGTATTTCTGAAAACTATGATAATGGATTGGTTAAGCACAAACTTCAAGTCATGTCGGATTTGGAGTCGAAATTGGCAACAACCATCAATGAAACCCAATTGTCTGAGCATCATCTTGGCTATGGTCTGGCTGAATCTCTTTTCTGTAGAAAACATAGAAACATACCAAACAATGTTTTTCCTTTGTTTTGGTGGAAACAATATGCAGACAATACTGTCAGAACTCCATTGTTTACGAGAATACAAGAAGGGTATTAATGATGGATATAAAGCGTAAATACATACAGTTGTTTCTTGACTTGAATAAAAGTGAGAAGGGACTTTTAGGCTTTACTTTATCTAATAGATATAATCTGAGTGCAGCAGATGTTATTTCTTTTATGATGGAATACCAGAGAAAAGGATATATATCATGCGACAGCGAATATAGAATAAAGATAACGGAAGATGGTAGAACAGCCATAGCCACATTGTATGAGCGCGGAATAACATCAGCCCATTATAAAGGCTCCGATTATTTCGATGCAGTTTCATCAAAAAACAGGATAGCCATTAACGAGCCATATCTTCCAAAGATTGACTTTTTGAGTCATGGAAAACAAAAAAATAATAAAGGTGGAGAGGATAAAGGAGACTAGAAAATAGGAGTGTAGTCGCTCCGGCAGAGTAAGGCTTTGCTTTGCCCGGCGAACACCATGTGCCATGGCGTTCGCTGTCAAAGTCTAACGACTTTGACAAGCAAAAGATTCATTAAAAATGCTTTGCATTTTATAACGAATCTTTTGCAAGGCGTTGTAAGGAAAGTAGTCCCATGCCCCCTCCCCTTTTTACTAAATAGAAATATGACGGACCGACAAGTAGAAGAGTTGTTGAAACTTTGGGCTGCATATTACCAGTCTCGTAATGTTTCACATGAATTCACGCAACAATGTTTGAATTATGCCAAGCAATTGTTCATGCAAGATATGCCTGCCATTTTTGATTTTCAGCATCTGTGTTTGCTGTTAGGACTTGAGGCAGAATATCTACAAAGTGTCATCTATGGTTCTAAAAGTCATTATAGGGAGTTCGCCATACGAAAAAGAAGTGGTGGCGTTCGTATTCTATCAGCTCCACATTATACATTGAAGTATATACAAAGATGGATTTATGATAATATATTGTCCAAGGCAAAAGTCAACTATTGCGCACATGGCTTTAGACCCAAAAAGTCTATTCTTACCAATGCAAAAATACATGTAAAAAACAAATATCTTCTGAAACTTGACCTGAAAGATTTTTTCCCTTCAATAAAAATTAATCAGGTAATCAATGTGTTTAGAGGCTTTGGATATAGCAATCACGTTTCATTCTTTTTGGGCGCAATCTGTTGTGTAGATGGACACTTGCCTCAAGGTGCTCCAACAAGTCCTGTATTAAGTAACATTGTTGCTCGTCATTTGGATAATCGTCTGTTAGGGCTTGCCAAGAAAATTGGATGTCGATACACTCGTTATGCGGATGACCTTGCCTTTTCTGGGGAAATCATAAAGTCCGAACTTACAGAATTTGTGACAAAAATCATTAAGGAATGTGGATTTAATGTTAATGTTGGAAAAATCAAACTCTACAAAGGTGATGGAGCAAAAATATTGACAGGCGTTAGTTTGGCAAATGGAAAAATCCGAGTACCAAGAGACTATCGTCGTAATCTAAAACAAGAGTTTTATTATATCCAACATTATGGAATGGGTGAGCACATGCGACGGAAAAAGATAAATAATCCTCATTATTTAGAATCGATTATAGGCAAAACAGAATTTTTGTTGATGCTGGAGCCTGACAACAAGTTTGCTTTATCATCAATGGAATATCTACGTGTGCTATACAAACAAAAATACAAGTAAGCGTCCAAAACTGGCGTATTGACCCAATAAAAGCCGATGATTACCATTGCGCTATAAACATAAAAGGGAATTATTTTGTCCAGCAGTGAAAATTTTGAAAGGCTTTTCATCCGTTACAAGGATGGAGCCTATCAGAAAGATGAGAATGTTCAGACGTTTTGTCACAGAAACGATGTCTCCTACATGTGAAGGTAAAAGGGAACTCTTCATCATCGTCCATAAAGACTATGGAAAACTTATGCCCTTAACTATAGCGTAAGTGCTAACAAATTATAGATAAAATCTGAATTTTAATTTTATTTTAGACATACCATCTGAAAAGCATGGGTACGTCAGAATTGGACGTTTACAGAAAAAAACAATTTCTGCCGCGCCTGACGCTTCGGCCAATCTGCCTTCCAACAAGCACAATCGTTTATGACCGACATTTCAGCCAACAATAAACGAATAGCTAAGAAAATAAATTTACAAATATCAAAATAATGGTAATAAAAATTAAGCATTTAGAGGATTTAGATGGCGTACAAAGTATGTCGTTCAAAATTACCGATGAAAATGGATTAATTGCCATAAAAAAGAAATGATGGGGCTTGCAATTGAAGGTTACATGGGTACCCTTGGCGAAGCAGCATATGGGTTCAATGAAGGCTATCCCGTCCACTTAAACAAAATGAATGATGGTCACTGTGAATTGGGAATTAATGAGTTATTTTAAATACAACATTAGAAGCACTGAATTAAAGCTATTTGTGTCAAATGTCCCAATCTTCAACCAACAATAAACGCATAGCGAAGAACACGCTGCTGCTCTACATTCGCATGCTGTTCATGATGGTGGTCAGCCTCTATACTTCACGTGTAGTGCTGAACGCCTTGGGAGTGGAAGATTTTGGTATTTATAATGTGGTTGGCGGAGTGGTTGCTATGTTTTCCATGCTGTCCGGTTCATTGTCGGCTGCAATTACCCGATTCATTACCTACGAATTAGGAACAGGCAACAAGGAAAATTTGAAAAAGATATTTTCTTCATCTGTTACCATCCAGATAGGTTTGGCTGTACTGATTATCCTGCTTGCCGAAGCAATAGGCGTATGGTTCTTGAACGTGAAAATGAACATACCTGACTCACGAATGGTGGCTGCCAACTGGGTATTCCAGTTTTCCATATTGACGTTTGCCATAAATTTAATCAGCGTACCTTATAATGCAAGCATCATTGCCCATGAGCGGATGTCCGCCTTTGCCTATATCAGCATTTTGGAGGCAACAGGAAAACTGGCGATAGCTTTCCTGATAGTGATTTCGCCCATTGACAAGTTGATATTTTACGCCATCCTTATGTGTGCTGTAGCTTTGATTGTGCGCTTTGCATACGGGGCTTATTGCAAGAAGCACTTTGAGGAATGTACTTATCACTTTATCTTTGACAAGGATTTATTGAAACGGATGTTCGGTTTTGCCGGATGGAATTTTATTGGGGCGTCGTCTGCCGTCCTTCGTGACCAAGGCGGTAATGTTGTCATCAATCTGTTCTGTGGCCCGACAGTCAATACGGCACGTGGAATAGCATTCCAAGTGAACAATGCCATCAGTGGTTTTGTGACCAACTTTATGACGGCACTGAACCCGCAGATAACCAAGTCTTACGCATCAGGTGACAGGGACTATATGATGACCCTGATTTATCAAGGAGCAAGGCTTTCGTTCTATATGCTGTTGCTGCTGTCGCTCCCTGTCTTGGTGAATACCCATTACATATTGAGTCTTTGGCTGAAAATAGTCCCTGACCATGCCGTACTCTTTGTGCAGTTGGTTTTGATATTCGCCATGAGCGAGTCTATCTCTAACCCGCTGATAACCGCCATGCTTGCAACTGGAAAGATAAGGAATTACCAACTAATAGTAGGCGGTTTGCAACTGATGAACCTGCCGGTGTCTTACGTACTGTTACGCATGGGTGTGTTCCCGGAAATTGTGATAGTAGTGGCCATTGCCATCTCCCAATGCTGTCTTTCCGCACGCCTGTTGATGCTGCGCGGGATGATTGGCTTGTCCGTCAGAAAATACCTAAAGAAAGTCTATATTAACGTATTGATTGTAACAGTCATTGCAGCGATCCTTCCCTTTTGGTTGACAAATGTTTTGACGGAATCTTTTATGAACTTTATATTGTTGAGCCTTGCAACCCTTATTTGTACGGGAGTAACCATCTACTATGTTGGTTGCAACAAGGCTGAACGACAATTCGTTTTGAACAAATTATATACATTAAGAAATAAGCTGAACAAACGATGATTCAGATTACAGACAAATCACAATGTTGCGGCTGTACAGCCTGTGCCAGCATTTGTGCACATGATGCCATCATAATGCAGCCTGACGCATTGGGCTTTCTCTATCCGGTGGTGGATACGGACAAATGCGTTGATTGCGGACTGTGTGAGAAAGTTTGTGCCTTCAATGACCATTACGACACAAGCCTTAACCTTCCTCAACCCGATGCATACGCCGCACGCCATAAGGACATGGAGGAAGTGGAAACGAGCCGTAGCGGAGCTGCGTTCATAGCTATCTCCGACTATGTGCTTGAAAATGGCGGAGTTGTTTACGGCGCAGGTTACACGGACCATTTCCGTGTTGTCCACAAGCGGGCGGAAACAAAGGAAGAACGTGATGAGTTCAAGGGCAGCAAGTATGTGCAAAGTGACATGAACACTGTGTTCCGGCAGGTAAAGAAAGACCTGAAGGATGGTTTGACTGTACTCTTTTCAGGTACACCTTGTCAGACAGCGGGCTTGAACTCCTATATCGGGAAGAAGCTACGTGAACATCTTATTTTGGTTGATATTGTGTGCCACGGAGTACCAGGGCCTTATCTTTGGCGCGACTACATTGCTTACCTTGAGAAAAAACAGGGAGACAAAATCTGTTGGGTTAATTTCCGCGATAAGCAGAAGTACGGCTGGGCAGCGCATCATGAAACGTTTAAATTTGTTAAGGGGGGGGGGTAAAATGAGCTTTACTTATTTGTTTTATCAGCATATAATGTTCCGCCTATCGTGCGGAAAGTGTCATTTCGCAAATACAAAGCGGCCGAGCGACATAACGATAGCCGACTATTGGGGATGGGAAAAGACCGATCCAAATATCAACAAGGACGACAAGGGCGTTTCACTGATATTAGTGAACACAGAGAAAGGGCGCGAAATCTTCAACGCTGTTAAAGACCGCATGACCGTAATCCCTGCCAAGTTGGAGGATTGTTTACAACCCAATTTACAACATCCATCTTTGGAAAACGAACATAGGTTTGATTTCGAAAAAGACTACAAAAAACATGGCTTTAAATTCGTTTATTATAAATATGGGAATGTAGGACCTATATGGAAATTAAGGCAACTAAGGAACCTTATACGCAAAATTTTTTAATTGAGAAATAAATGAAAATCGGAATACTTACATTTCATACCGCATTAAATGTTGGTGCTCAATTACAAGCTTTAGCATTGTTTAAGACATTGAGAATCTTAGGACATGACGTTTCTTTAATAAGATATGAACCAAAATATTTATCAAAACAATACAGCTTTTTTAGAAATGCAAAAATAAGTAACGGACTGACTTCATTTATTAAACAAATATTATTGCACGTTATATTTGATACCTTTACTTATATTCAAACAATGTTGCATTATTCTAAATTCCAAAATAAATTTTTACGATTTAGTTTAAACAAATTTTATAAACCTGCTGAATTAGCAAATAGTGACTTTGATGCTATTATAGTTGGGAGTGACCAAATATGGAATCCTGAAATCACCTATGGTTGTTTAGACCCAATGTATACATTACAATTTTCTTCAAACAAAATTCGTAAGATTTCTTATGCAGCAAGTTTTTCAGAGAAACATATAAAAAAAAATGACGCAGAGAAATTGGTTGAAAGTCTTAAAACATTCTATGCGATAAGCGTAAGAGAAGAAGAACTAAAACGGTATTTGAGTTCTATTTCTAATTTGAAAATTGAAGTTGTAATAGATCCTACACTGCTTTTGTCCAAAAACAACTGGCTTGCAATAATGCCTAAAAAACGAATTATAAAAGAACGATATGTACTTTTATATCAAGCGAGAGGGGAAAAGAGAAAAATTTATCAACAAGTAGTTGATTTAGCAAAACGGCTCAATGCTTCGGTTTATGATGCTTCAGGAATGAATTATCGCATAAGAAAGCACGGGAAACAATATGTTAGTCCTATTGAGTTTTTAAATTTGATATACTTTGCAGAAGCTGTGGTAACTGTTTCTTTTCATGGAACAGCATTGTCGGTAATATTAGAAAAACCTTTCTTTTCTATTTGTTTAAATGATGGACGTGATGGCAGGGTTTTCAATTTATTGAGAACATTAGGACTTACTTCCCAACTTAAATCCTTAGGTGAACATCTGCCATTTCCTAATATTGACTATTCAAAAGTTTGCAAACATCTGGAAGTTGCCCGTGAAAGCTCTTTATCATTTCTAAACAAAGCTCTGAGTTAATAAAATATAATTATGAACATACTTTATATTATGCGTTTTTGGCCAGTTTACGGTGGGGGTGAAACTATAACTGTAACATTGGCAAATGAGTTTGTAAGACGCAAGCATAATGTTTTTGTTGTATATACTTACGAAAAGGTTTGTAACCCCATGCCATATAATGTTTCTCCAAACATTAAATCTCAAAAAATGTATACCATTGAAAAATTCAATGTGACAGACGTTAAAAAAATGCATGAATACATCAAAACGCATAATATCGACATTGCAATAAATCAATGGGGAAGCACTAAATTATGTCATTTGGCAGTGCAAAATACCAAGTGTAAATTAATAACTTGTTGGCATTTGGACATATTGCCTAAGGTTGCTGCTCCACATTCAATCAAAGAAAGGATTATTAAAATAATTTGCGGAAATAATATATACTGTAAATACATTCATTGGCAACAAATACGAAGCCATGACAACAATTATAAGTTGAGTGACAAATATGTATTTCTGTCAAGATCTTTTTTGGAAGAATATATACATCTTTCTCACATAAAAATGAATACAAACAAACTTGCTGCAATTTCAAATCCATTAACATACAATTATGTTTACAATTTCAGCAATTATGAAAATAAATGTAAGCAAGTCTTGTTCGTAGGAAGAATATTTGAATATCACAAAAGACTATCATATATTTTAAAGATTTGGGAGCAAATTGAATCCGATAACAAATTCTCTAGCTGGAATCTTTGTATAGTAGGCGATGGTCCTGATATGCGACAAACAAAACAATTAAGTGCGGATTTAGGGCTAAAGAGAGTTTCTTTTGAAGGCTTTAAAAATCCGCAACAGTATTATTTAAATTCGTCTATATTTTTAATGACTTCTGCATTTGAAGGATTCGGAATGACATTGGTAGAAGCTCAGCAATATGGAGTTGTGCCAATAGTTATGGACTCATATAAAAGTTTACACGACATTATTAAAAACGATGAAAACGGCATCATTATACCTGATAATGATTTTGAATCGTTTGTGAATGAATTAAAAAACTTGATGAATGATGACAAACGACGTAGACGGCTTGCCGAAAATGGTTCTGAAACATGCAAAAAGTTTTCTGTAAATACCATTGCTTCTGCATGGGAAAATTTATTTAAAACATTATAAAACTAATATGAAAAACAAAGCTGTCATAATTGACATGTATTCTCATGGAAGTTACCATGAAGTAATAAATCAAGCATACCTCATGATGATTTCCAATTTATATAAAGAAGTTACATATATAGCGGATAAAAGTGCATGTGAAAACTTAAAGTCTTTATTGACGAAATGCAATATCAACTATTCTAATGTTCGCTTTTTAGAGAAGCACATAAGTCATTTTGACTTTCATAATCAAGGCTTAAATTATCTCGCTAAATTGGCAAAGGTTTCATTCTTGAATTTTATTTACTATAACAAATGTAAGAATAACACAGACGTATTTTTTAATAACAATTTATTTTTTGCAATCCTATTGATTACTGTCTTTTCCAAGAAAAAGAATGATATTTACGACTTATGTCATAATGAAATGGAATTAATAGATAAACATAGTCGTTATTCTTTGGCATCGTCTTTATTGTCATTGTTTTTCAGATTTGTTTTTTGTCGGATTAAATTAAACAGAGTGTTTCACTTCATTCTTCTCTCACCAAATATGGTTGATTATTTCAATTCATTTATATCGCCAAAAAATCAAAAGCGGATGTTTTGGATTGACCATAGCTATATTCGACCTGAAATTAAAATAAAGCCAGGTTGCATGATTGCCGATAAGCGTATAAAAATAGGCATACCCGGTGCTATAACGCCTTCACGAGGATTAGACGCTCTAAAACAAATTCTGTCTCATCTTGAAAATGATAATATTTGTATTTATGCGCTTAGCACATGTTCTGAAATTATAGACAACAAACATTTTGTTGAGTTGAATTCAACTAATAGATTATTGCCGTTCGAAATATATAATTCTTACGTACAATCCATGGATGTTATGCTGTTATTGTATGATACCAACTCATATAAATTAACAGCAAGTGGTGCCATATTGGAAGCCATCTGGAACGAGAAACCAATCATAGCATTAAAGAATGCCTACTTTGAATATTTGTTTAATAAATTTGGAGATTTGGGCGTATTGTGTAATGACCTAACATCTTTGATTCAAGTAATTAATAAATTTAAAGCCAATTCTTATTTTAAAAAGAATATTGCAGTCGCTAAAAAAAATTTATATCCAATAGCTGTACAATCGCAATTATTGAAAATTATAAATTATGTTTGATTATATTAAATTAGACGAAGGAACTTTTCGACTATTCGTTTGTGTAATTATTTTATTTGTCTTTTGGTTGTTAATGATTTCTAGAAAAAAAACAACATTCTCATTTAATATAGTTATGGTATATGTAACAATTGGTTTTGTTTCAGCTATTCTTTTTTATTGTCTATCGCAAAATCAATGGTATTATTTTGAAAGCTCTGATATTAATTATGAACCATTATTATATCTGTCTCTTATACACATCTGACGCTGCCGACGAAGCTAGAAGTG
>ENA-UAML01000151-UAML01000151.1-human-gut-metagenome-genome-assembly--contig:-NODE-151-length-26853-cov-10.627883_pt1 | contig 26853 bp, 25 predicted proteins | sample MGYA00244211_ERZ654495 | MGnify/ENA primary metagenome ERZ654495 (study PRJEB26926, sample SAMN06164685) | human gut metagenome | biome: ENVO:00009003; feature: ENVO:2100002; material: ENVO:00002003... | reverse complement strand
TCCCTACTACTTAATCATATCTACTTACTCCTTTACTCCTTCTCTCCTTACTACTCAAAAAACCTTACTCCCTATTCCCTCCGAATATCCTCAGCAGGTAAAGGAACAGGTTGATGAAGTCGAGATAGAGCGAGAGCGAGCCGAGCAGGGCTATCTTCTGCGCCTCTTCGCTTACGTCGTCTGCCTGCATTAGCATTTGCTTAATCTTCTGGGTGTCGTACGCTGTCAGGCCCACGAAGATGAGCACGCCCACGTAACTGAGGATAAGGCCCAGTCCGGTGTCCTTAAGCAGGAACACGTTTACCAGCGTGGCGATGATGAGTCCGATGAGAGCCATCATCAGGATACGCCCCAATGAGGAAAGATCGGCCTTGGTGAAATATCCTATCAGCGACATCACGGCAAACGTTCCGGCGGTTATAAAAAACACGCTGGCTATGGATGTCATCGTGTACACTATGAAGATAAACGACAACATCAAGCCGTTGAGCACCGAATACAGCACGAACAGCAGCGTCGCCGACATCAGCGACAGGCGCATAATGCGTGCCGATACGTACCATACGATACCCAGTTCGGCAAAGAATATGCCCCACACCACCATCTTGTTGGCGAATATCGCACTGATTATACCAGGGCTTGAGGCCACGCCATAAGCCGTAAATCCGGTGATTAGCAGCGCCAGCGTCATCCACACGTACACCTTGCGCATAAGGGAAGGAAAGGCTACGGCGGCCGTTTGTTCTTTCTCACGTATGAGTTCATACAGTCTGTCTTCGTTCATAATCTAAATTTTAATGGTTGTCTTAATTCAAAATAAATACTTGCCGACCGACACCGGCCGACATAATAACACAATGCAAACATACGGAAAAAAAACGACAAACATCTTGTTTTTAAGTAAATTCATTGATTATTCACAATTATTCTTTTATAGTTGACAAGCAGATTTGATTAGTTGACAAGCAGATGAGGGACAAGTTGACAAGGAGATTTGCTCTGTTTGCGCGCCTTTTTACCTTTTTACCCTTTTACTTTTTTACCTTTCAAAATGCCTTTCTCACCTTCTCACCATCTCACTTTCTCACCTTCTCCTATCCTTCTGGTTTCCAACGCGTTACAAAAGGCCGTCTTTTAGCTTGCGAAAGGTGGCCTTTTGCGCTGTAAATGACGGCCTTTTGGAAGGCGAAAGGCCACCTTTCGCTACCGTGAAAAGCCGTTTCAAAAGAATAAAAAGTGTTTCATTTACGCAATATCCGCCGCCAATGGGATTTAACGGGGTGAGAGCTCTCAAGACAAGAAAACATTGAACATTAACAAAAAACTAAGGAAAATGAGAACATTTGATTATCTAAAGTATGCGATGGTAATGTTTTGCTGCGTGCTCGGAATGTCGCTCACGTCGTGCGACGATGATGATGACGACAAAAAGACAGGCTCGTTGAAGGTCAGCACCAACAAGATAGAAATGGCTCCCGGGGCCAAGTCAAACGTAACTGTAAGGGGCGGCACGGCGCCGTACACGGCTTCCGTAAGGAACACCAACATCGCAACGGCCTCTGTCTCGAACACAACGGTTACCGTCACAGGCGTCAATGCCGGCTCTACTACGCTGACCATCAGCGACAAGAACCGTAAGACCGCGCTTGTAAGCATTACGGTAAAGGGCGCCGCTACAGGGCTGACGGTTGACAAGTCAACTGTGAATGTCGCCGTAGGAAAGGAGGAGACGGTAAACATCAGCGGCGGTACAACGCCGTACACGGCCACGTCGAGCAGCACCGCCACGGCCACCGCAGCCGTCAGCGGGCAGAAAGTTACGATAAAAGGAGTGAAGGCCGGCACGGCAACCATAACCGTGACGGACAAGAACAAGAAGACGGCCTCCATAAAGGTGACCGTAAAATAAGGCCCGGCAGGCCTGTAGCCACATTACAAAGGATGTCGGTTGTGCCAGGATACCGTTACCTGGAGCTGGGCGCCAAGCGCCGTATTTAGAAGGAGTTAGCGGACAAATGCCAAGTCGCGAACGACAAGGCACCCGTCCGTTAACTCTTGCTGGCGTAACAGGCGACGGCCGCCTACAGCCCTTTACAGCGCGTTAATCTTGGCAACAACCGACCCCTTCCACACCCCACAGCGATGACCTTCAGCGGAAAAGAAAACGAACAAATCCTGCTCAAGCTGATAAAAGACGGAGACCAGGCGGCTATGAAGGCTCTGTACGACCTACACGTCAAGTACCTCACGGCGATATGCTCACGCTACATCGCCGACGACGAGGACGTGAAAGACGTGCTCCAAGACTGCTTCATAAAGATATTCGGGTCGGTGGACACGTTCAAGTACTACGGCGAAGGTTCGCTAAGGGGATGGATGGCACGGATAACGGTCAACGAAACACTGAAGTTCGTCAAGGCAAGCGGCAGGCTGTGCACCACTCCTCTGCGCGAAGACGACGACAGCGAGGACGAATGCTGCGACGCCGACGACGAACCGCCGCTCGGCAACATACCGTCGAAGATAGTCCACGACATGATAAGACGGTTGCCCGAAGGCTACCGCACGATATTCAACCTGTACGTCTTCGAAGGCAAGAGCCACAAGGAGATAGCCGCCATGCTGGGCATAAAGGTCAGCTCGTCGGCCTCGCAACTGTTCCGCGCGAAGGCCCTGCTGGCCAAGAGGATAAGGCAATACATGGAAACAAACACCTGACAACTATGGAAGACAAATGGCTGAAACAAATACACGACATGGTTGACGGCTTCGAGAGCGACGCTCCCGAAGGGCTCTGGAACGACATCCAGACACGCATGGACGACACCAGACGCAAGTCCGCAAGCCGCCATATCCCCATACACCGACCGCTGTACAGGCGGCCGGCAGTGGCTGCCGCTGCGCTGGCGGCGGTCATCATTACGGCTACATGGCTGTGGCTGAACAATAACGGCGACGCTCCCGCTGCGCCGGAAAAGGCTTGTATCGCCGCCAACGGCACGCAAAGCCGACCTGACAGGCACGTTTCGGGCGACGAAAAGCCCTCGAATACCTACGTTGCCGAAGCCGTACTGCACGCCAACATACCTGAAGAAACGGCCTCAACAGCCCCCGCAAGCCCCGCCGTAAGCCAGACAGCGACAGCCGACACGGCCGCATCCGACCAAACATCCGCCGCTGAAGAGCAGCGCAAATACATCCGCGCTGTCCCTACTCCACGGCGCAGCACACCACAACGCACAACATACAGCCCAGCAGACACTGACCATGGAGACGCCGGCACTGTGATAACGCTTGGAGCGTTCGCCTCAGGCGGCATGGACGGAGAGCAATGCCTGAGATGCGACGGGGCACCAGCCACTGCCTCATGCACCGCCTTGGCAAGCGCCAACACATACGTCAACGACGACAGTCCTTCAAACCCCATAGGCCGGAGCAACGCCGTAAAGGAGATTGACCACCGCCAGCCGGTAAGGTTCGGACTGACCGTAGCGTTCAGACTGACCGACAGGCTGAGCCTGGAGACGGGCCTGACGTACGCCTACCTGTCGTCAGACATACGCAAGGGCGAGGTAGACAACTACTACACGGGCGACCAGACGCTGCACTACGTGGGCATTCCCGTAACGGCAAAGTACACCGTCGCCTCGTGGAATTCCATAAAAGCGTATGCCTCGGCGGGCTTCCTGGCCGAGAAATGCGTGGCTGGCAAAACCGAGAAGGAATACGTAATAGGCGACAACACGATGTTCAGCGAGACTGAAAAGACCGTTGTCAAACCCCTGCAATGGTCGGTTAACGCCGCCGTGGGAGTACAACTCGACATAACGCCTGCGGTAGGCGTCTATGCCGAACCCGGCCTTAGCTACTACTTCAACAACGGTTCGCCCGTGAGAACCATATACAAGGACAAGCCGCTTAACTTCAACCTGAACGTCGGCGTAAGGCTAACGGTTTTCTGACGCATGAACCATACATTTCCAAAAGGCCGTCTTTTACCTTGCAAAAGACCACCTTTTGCGTTGTAAATGACGGCCTTTTGGAAGGCGTTTTGCCGCCTTCCGCATAGCCTCTTGCCTCGCGCCACATAAAAACTTGTCAGTATCGTGGCGCCGAACGATAATTTTATGTACTTTTGCACGAGGCAATACGGCCAGCGCCAGCTGTCGGCCCATACCTTATTATATTATAAGGCATTATGCCGTCAACGGTTTACGGCCATGATAAATTCACTTATAAACGACACATCTTATGAAAATTGCGGTAATAGGCGCCGGCGCAATGGGCGGCGCAATGGCAGAGGGATTCGTGCATAGCGGACGCTTCCTGCCGTCAGACATCACTGTATCAGCGCCACACGAGAGCACGCTCGAACGCTTCGCGGCGCTCGGCATACGCACAACCACCGACAACAGGCACGCCGCCGAGGGGGCCGACGTTGTGATAGTGGCCGTGAAGCCGTGGTTGGTCGAAAACGTAATAAGCGGAATCAAACCCATGCTCGACTACTCTACGCAAACCGTCGTATCCGTAGCCGCCGGCGTAAGCGGCGACAGGCTGACGGCAATGCTGGCGAAAGAGGACGGCTCACGGCCTGAGACATTCATCGCCATACCCAACATCGCCATATCAGTGGGCTGTTCGATGACGTTCATCGTAGCCGTCAACGGCGACGCTACCGCCACGGAAAAGATAGAAGACATGTTCAATTCTGTGGGTTCGTCGCTCATTGTCGACGAGCATCTGCTCGGGGCCGGCACCGCCCTGGCCTCCTGCGGCATAGCTTACGCAATGCGTTACGTCAGGGCCGCGAGCGAGGGAGGTGTAGAACTGGGCTTCAAGGCCGGTGCCGCGCGCGACATTGTGCTGCAGACGGTAAAGGGCGCGGTGGCCCTTCTCCAGGCCAACGGCAACCATCCCGAGGCCGAGATAGACAAGGTGACAACCCCTGGCGGCCTCACCATACGCGGACTTAACGAGATGGAGCGCGCCGGATTCACCAATGCGGTGATACGTGGATTGGTAGGAAGCAAGTAGATTGACTTATAAGGAGTAAAGGAGTTAGGGAGTAAAGGAGTTAAGACAAATGACTTGTCAAAGTGACAACGAAGTGAAATTAATCAATAAGACTATTGTCTTAACTCCTTTACTCCCTAACTCCTTAACTCCTAAACTTCATTTCCTTAACTCCTTATAAGTCTACTAAATAAAACGAAACTTTCTGTCAAAAGTTTCGTTTTATTGGATTTTCTTTGTAATTTTGTCGTGATTATAACTAAAAACAAGTCTTAAATGGAAGATGCAATCAAACAGATAGGCGAACGCCTGAAGGGCCTTCGCGAGGTGCTTGACATTCCGGCACAGGAGATTGCCGACCTTTGCGGCGTGTCGCTCGACACATACCTGAAGACGGAAGAGGGCGAAGGTGAGCTCTCCATAAGCAGCATGCAGAAGATTTCGAAGAAATACGGCATAGCCCTTGACGTGCTGCTGTTCGGCGAGGAGCCGCACATGAGCACCTATTTCCTTACCCGCAAGGGGCAGGGCATGAGCGTGGAGCGCCGCAAGGCGTACAAGTACCAGAGTCTGGCGAGCGGCTTCCGTGGCCGCACTGCCGACCCGTTCATGGTTCTGGTGGAGCCGAAGCCCGACGATACGCCCCTCGAAAAGAACTCGCATCAGGGCCAGGAGTTCGACATGGTGACCGAAGGCAGCCTCGAGATAACCATCGGCAAGAAGGTGCTTGTGCTCAACGAAGGCGACAGCATCTACTTCGATGCCTCGCAGCCACACTGCATGCGTGCCCTCGGAGGCAAGGCAGTGAAGTTCCTGGCGATAATATTTTAGGTTTAAGTAGTAAGGAGAGGAGGAGTAAAGGAGTAAGTAGAAATGATTAAGAATGAATAAAATAATGATGGAATTTATATATCTGGCATTTCTACTTACTCCTTCTCTCCTTACTCCTTTACTACTAAAAGTAAACAACAATGAAAATGATAGAAAGATTTTTGACGCAGACTAAGTTCTCGTCGGTCGAGGACTATAAGGAGAATCTGCATTTCATAATACCCGATAACTTCAATTTTGCCTACGACGTGATGGACGCCTGGGCCGCCGAAGAGCCTGACAAGCTGGCTCTTCTATGGACCGACGACGAGGACAACTGCCTGCGTTTCACGTTCGGCGACCTCAAGGAGCAGAGCGACCGCGCCGCTTCTTACTTCCAAACGCTGGGCATCGGCCGTGGCGACGTGGTAATGCTGATACTCAAGAGACGGTATGAGTTCTGGCTGTCAATGCTCGCCCTGCACAAGATAGGCGCAGTGGCGGTGCCCGCTACGCACATGCTTACCACACATGACATCGTCTACCGCAACAACAGGGCCGACGTCAAGGCCATCATCTGCGTTGGAGAAGAGTACGTGTTGACACAGGTTGAAGGCTCGATGAAGGACAGTCCGTCGCTCAAGACGTTGATAAGCATAGGGCCGGAAGTGCCCGAGGGCTTCCACGACTGGCACAAGGAGTGGACCGGCGCGCCGCAGTTCGTGCGCCCGGAACACGTCAACGACAACGACGACACCATGCTGATGTACTTCACAAGCGGCACCAGCGGCGAGCCGAAGATGGTTGCCCACGACTTCCTTTACGCCCTCGGGCACATCACCACGGGCGTGTTCTGGCACAATCTGTCGGAAGACAGCATCCATCTTACCGTAGCCGACACGGGCTGGGGCAAGGCCGCGTGGGGCAAGTTGTACGGCCAGTGGTTCGCGGGAGCCGTGGTTTTCGTCTTCGAACACCAGAAGTTTACCGCCGAAAAGATAATGCGCAAGATAGAGGAATACCGCATAACGTCGTTCTGCGCGCCGCCTACGGTTTACCGCTTCATGATACACGAGGACTTCTCCAAGTACGACTTGTCGTCCCTTCGCTATTGTTGTACCGCCGGCGAGGCGCTCAACCCCGCAGTGTACGACCGCTTCTACGAGCTTACGGGCATACGTCTTATGGAGGGATTCGGCCAGACCGAGACGACGATGACGCTCGGAACGATGCCCTGGATGACGCCGAAACCCGGCAGCATGGGCATGCCCAACCCGCAATATAACATCGACCTGGTGCGCCCCGACGGCTCTTCATGCGAGGACGGAGAGAAAGGCGAGATTGTGATACGCACCGACAAGCATAAGCCCATAGGCCTTTTCAAGGGTTACTACCGTGACGAGGAACTGACCCGTAAGGCATGGCACGACGGCGTTTACCATACCGGCGACGTGGCGTGGCGCGACGAGGACGGCTACTATTGGTTTGAAGGCCGCATCGACGACGTTATCAAGAGCAGCGGCTACCGTATCGGTCCGTTCGAGGTGGAGAGTGCGCTGATGACCCATCCGGCCGTCGTTGAATGCGCCATAACGGGCGTTCCGGACGACATCCGCGGCATGGTGGTCAAGGCAACGGTGGTGCTCGGCAAGGACTGGAAGGGCAAGGAAGGCCCTGAACTGGTAAAGGAACTACAGAATCACGTCAAGCACGAGACCGCCCCTTACAAGTATCCGCGCATCATTGAGTTCGTAGACGAGCTACCCAAGACCATCAGCGGAAAAATCCGCCGTGTGGAGATACGCGACAAGGACAGCCGGAAGGAAAAATGAAAAATGAAAAATGAAAAGTGAAAAATCCAAGAGTTAAGATGTCGTCGCATTCGTCTTATCAGTCCGATTCGGCCCATCCGATAATCATCAGTTGGCCGGGCGTTTTGCGAAAGGCCGTCTTTCGGACTATAAAAGGCGGCCTTTTGGCTTGCAAAAGACGGTCTTTTATCGCCTGAAAGGCCACCTTTTGGAAAGTAGGAGGTAATGCGTTGATATTCAATAAGATACAAATATCGAAATAAACAATAAGCGTTCACGTCATATTTTCTTAATTCTTAACTCTTAATTCTTAACTCCTTTGACTCCCAAAAGATAAGATATGCCTCAAAGAATAGTAGTAAAGGTAGGCAGCAACGTGCTGACCCGTGACGACGGAAAGCTCGACGTAACACGCATGTCGGCGTTGGTAGACCAGCTGGCATGGCTTCGCGACAAGGGCTACGAGGTGATACTCGTGTCAAGCGGAGCCGTGGCAAGCGGCCGTGGAGAGCTGAAGGCAAGCCACAAACTCGACAGCGTAGAGCAGCGCCAGCTGTATTCGGCCTTGGGACAAGCCAAGCTCATCAACCTGTATTACGACCTTTTCCGTGAGTACAGGATACCCGTTGGCCAGGTGCTGACGATGAAGGAGAACTTCGCCTCTCGCCGCGAGTACCTCAACCAGCGCGCATGCATGTCGGTAATGCTCGACAACGGCGTGCTGCCCATCGTTAACGAAAACGACACCGTGAGCGTAACCGAGCTGATGTTCACCGACAACGACGAACTGTCGGGCCTTATAGCGTCGATGATGGACGCACAGACACTGGTCATACTGAGCAATGTCGACGGCATATACGACGGACCTCCAGACAACGGCACGTCGCGGATTATACCTCGAGTGGAGCACGGCAGGGACCTGAGCAGTTATATTCGCCAGGAGAAAAGCGGCTTCGGGCGCGGCGGAATGATAACAAAATGCAACATCGCGCGCAAGGTGGCCGACGAGGGAATACGTGTGATCATCGCCAACGGAAAGCGTGACGGTATACTGACAAGCCTCGTAACAAAGCCCGGAGAGACTCCGCATACCGAGTTTGTGCCCGCCGGACAGTCGGTGTCGGGTGTGAAGAAGTGGATTGCCCACAGCGAAAGTTTTGCCAAAGGAACGGTACGCATCAACCGCAAGGCAGCCGAGGCACTGTGCGGAAACCGCGCGGTGAGCCTGCTGCCGGTGGGCGTTACCGAGGTGGAAGGTGACTTCGAGACCGGCGACATCATCAACATCGTCGACGAAGACGGCGTGAAAATTGCCATAGGATGTGTGGGATGCAACAGCGACGAGGCGCGCGCCGCCATCGGAAAGCACGACCAACGTCCGCTGGTTCACTATGACTACCTGTATTTAGAGTGACGTTTTATCAGTCAGAATATTCATTATACCACAGCAAACAATGCAAACCGAAGAGATTTTCATCAAGGCCAAGGAGGCCTGTCGTGAGCTGGCGTTTATCAGCGACAACGCAAAGAGCGAGGTGTTGCGTGCCTTAGCGGACGACATAGTAACATATAAGGACGAGCTGTTGGCCGCCAACGAGATGGACCTGAAGCGCATGGACCCCGATAATCCGCTGTACGACAGGCTGTTGCTTACACCCGAACGCCTCGACGGAATAGCCAGTGACATGCGTCACGTGGCAAGTCTTCCGTCGCCGCTCGGCATTGTCACCAAGGCAAGAACGCTCGCCAACGGCCTTCGCCTGCAGCGTGTCAGCGTGCCGTTCGGCGTCATCGGCGTGATATACGAGGCTCGCCCGAACGTGACTTTTGACGTATTCTCGCTCTGCTTCAAGTCTGGCAACGTCTGTTTGCTCAAGGGCGGCAAGGACGCCGACCACTCCAACTACGCGTTTGTGCACCTTATAAAGGAAGTTTTGTGGCGGAAGGGCATCAACCTGAACGTCGTCGGCCTGCTGCCTTCTACCCACAAGGCCACGGCTGAGCTCCTCTCGGCAACGGATTACGTCGACCTGTGTATCCCGAGGGGCGGAAAGGCCTTGATAGACTTTGTCCGCAAGAAGGCGAAAGTGCCCGTAATAGAAACCGGGGCGGGCGTGGTGAACACGTATTTTGACGAGTTTGGCGACGTGGAGATTGGCGAACGGGTGATAAACAACGCCAAGACGCGGCGCGTTAGCGTATGCAACGCCCTCGATTGCCTTATCATCCACCGCTCAAGACTGGCCGACCTGCCGCGCCTTTGCGCTCCGCTTATCGCGCACAACGTGGTGATTTACGCCGACGCTGACGCCTACACGGCGCTGAAAGGCGGCTATCCGTCGGCCCTCTTGCGCCATGCAACGGATGAAAGTTATGGCACCGAGTTCATGGATTATGCCCTTGCGGTGAGGACAGTGCCGTCGCTTGCCGCCGCGCTGGACCACATCGCCCGTTACGGTTCAGGCCACAGCGAGTGCATAATAACGCAAGACGAGGACTGCGCACATGTATTCCAGATGATGGTCGACGCCGCCTGCGTATACTGGAACGCCCCGACGAGCTTCACGGACGGCGCCCAGTTCGGCCTCGGAGCAGAGATAGGAATAAGCACCCAGAAGCTCGGGCCGCGCGGTCCGATGGGCCTTGAGGAGATAACCACGTACAAGTGGATAATCGAAGGAGAAGGACAAGTGAGGGAATGAATCATTTTTTAGGAGTTAAGGAGTAAAGTAGTAAAGGAGTTAAGACGAATGCTTAGCCGACATTTGGCGGTATACCGTTGCGTATTTGAATATAAGTAATGTATTATCAAGACATTTGTCTTAACTCCTTTACTCCTTAACTTCTTAACTCCTTGTAACATAATAATAAAGGAATAGCAATGAGAACATTCATCAACGTAGAGGACATCGGCGACCTGAGGCAGGCTCTCGCCGAGGCGGAAGAGATAAAGAAAGACCGCTACAAGTACCAGGAGCTGGGCAAGAACAAGACTTTGCTCATGATATTCTTCAACAACAGCCTGCGCACACGCCTCAGTACGCAGAAGGCGGCGACCAATCTCGGCATGAACGTGATTGTGCTTGACGTGAATGCCGGCGCCTGGAAGCTGGAAACCGAGCGCGGAGTCATCATGGACGGGGACAAGAGCGAGCACCTGCTTGAGGCCATTCCCGTGATGGGTTGCTACTGCGACGTTATCGGAGTGCGCTCGTTCGCCGGCCTTACAGACCGTGAATATGACTATGCAGAGACGGTATTACATCAGTTCATAAAGTACAGCGGACGCCCCGTGTTCGCGATGGAAACGGCTACGGTGCACCCCTTGCAGGCTTTCGCCGACCTCATTACGATAGAGGAACACAAGACCAAGGCACGCCCGAAGGTGGTTCTTACGTGGGCTCCCCACTGCTGCGCACTGCCACAGGCGGTGCCCAACTCGTTCGCGCAGTGGATGAACGCCGCCGACGTTGACTTCGTGATAACACATCCCGAGGGCTATGAGCTTGACCCGAAGTTCGTAGGCAACGCACGGGTTGAGTACGACCAGATGAAGGCTCTCGAAGGAGCTGACTTCGTGTATGCCAAGAACTGGAGCTGCCCGGGAGTTACCAACGCTGCCGACTACGGCAAGATAATCAGCAAGGACATGTCGTGGACTATCGACGAGGCGCACATGGCCGTGACGGATAACGGCAAGTTTATGCACTGCCTGCCCGTACGCCGTGGCCTTATCGTTACCGACGACGTGATAGAAAGCCCCAATTCGCTCGTGATACCCGAAGCCGCCAACCGTGAGATTTCGGCCCAAGTGGTGATTAAGAGGATATTGGAAAATATGTAGTTAAAGTGGTTAAAAGGTAGTTAGAGTAGCTAAAGTCAAATGCTTTTATTGCTGTCGTAAGTGCATGTAAAAATGAATATGACGGTGAATTACCATCAATGCATTTGGCTTTAGCTACTCTAACTACCTTTTAACAGCTTTGACAACCAATAAAAATAAGTAAATGGACAACATCATTAGCCAGATGGTCATACTTCTGTTGCTCGTAGCGGCGGGCTTCATAACCAACAAGTTTGGCCTGACGGGCGGCGACTTCGACCGCAAACTATCAAACTTCATAATCAACGTATCTTGTCCTTGCCTTATCGTGGCGTCGGTAATGGGCGACACCGTGCCCGACAGAGGCATGATAATACCCCTGCTCGCGGTGGGCTTCGCCACGTATATCGTGCTGTTCGGCATATCGTGGCTGCTGCCGCGTTACTTCGTAAAGCGTGACGACGTGCGTGGAATGTACAGCTTTATGCTCATGTTCGGCAACGTGGGATTTATCGGCTATCCCGTCGTCGCGTCAATATTCGGCCACGAGGCGGTGTTCTACGCCAGCCTGCTTAACGTCCCCAACACGCTTTTCATCTTCGCTGTAGGCACGGTGTTCGTACTCGGCCAGAAGGGCCGCATGCGGTTCAATACGGCCACGCTGTACTGTCCAGGCATGATAGCCTCATACATCTCGATTATAATCGTGGCCATGGGTTGGGAGCAGGTGCCGAGCGTCGTATCCGAGCCCCTGCGCCTCTTGGGCAATATCACCGTACCTGGCGCCCTGCTCGTGATAGGCTCTTCGATGGCGCAGATAGGCCGCCATCATGTTCTCGGCTCACCGTCAACCTATGTAATGGCCTCACTGAGGCTGCTGGCCATCCCTGCCGCGGTGTTCTTCCTATCGCTGGCAGTCGGCGTTGACGATAAAATCAACGCCATCAACACCGTGCTGATAGGCATGCCCGTGGCGTCGTACGGCACGATGTTCTGCCTGAAATACGGGCGCGACGAAACCGATATGGTACGCGGCACGCTGATAACGACCATACTGTCCGTGGTGACCATCCCACTGCTTACGCTGCTATTCTGACAAAGAAGGAATACGGACGAAAACCAACAGGTGGCCTTTCGCAATGCGAAAGGCCACCTGTTGCAATGTAAAAAGCCGTCTTTTGCGTTCCAAAAGACGGCTTTTTATAATATATTGGATATCAACACGTTACGCAGGCAGGCAAAAACTAAGCATCTCTTTGCTTGGTACCCATGCGCGCCTCGACAACGTTGATTACATAATCGCCCAGCTTTTCGCACTCGGACACGATGTCCATGTACATCGTTCCGATGGCGTAAGTGTATTCATTGGCGCTTACGTCGTTGATGTTCTGGCTGCGCAGCTGGTTACGGTAGTTGTTTATTTCATTCTCGATGTTGAACGAGCGGTTAACGTCAAGCTTGTCCCTGCGCCCCGAGAGCATAAGGTTCATCTGCGTGAGGCTGTCGTCCGTAAGCTCGAACATCTGGTGCAGGTGCTCATACTGTTTCTCGGTGAAGTCCTCCTTGCCGCGCATCTTGCGGTTCAACGTGCGCGCTATGTTGTAGCAGCTGTCGCCGATACTCTCTATCTCGGATATCTCGCGCAGCATGGCTCGTATCTTGGCCTTGGTCTCGTCGCTGAGATGCGCGTCGCTTACACGGTCAAGATACTTGGCAATCTCTATCTCCATGTTGTCGCTAATGCCCTCGTATTTCTCGATACGGCTGAACAGCTTGTTGAACGCCGTGTCGTTCTTTGTGCCCAACAGCTCACGCACGAAGCCGAACATCCTCTGCGTCCTTTCGGCAAACAGCTGTATCTCCTTCTGCGCTTCGAGAACCGACAGTTCCGGAGTCTTCATGATCGTGTCGCCACCGATGTAGCGCAGGCGGAACTCATCCTCGCTGTCCTTCGTTTTAGGCTTGATGAGCCAGCAGACAGTCTTCTCGATTTGCGGGATGAACCATATTAATATGCTGGTGTTGCAGACGTTGAACGCCGTATGGAACGCCGCAAGCACTACCGCCAGTCGTGCCGGGTCGAGCGTCTCGGTGGCCGGGTCGTAACCCACGATGGAGCACACCGTATTGACAAACGGATAGAAAACGCACAACACCCACAGCACTCCGAACACGTTGAACACCAAGTGGGCAAGCGCCGCACGCCGTGCCTGGGTGTTTGCCCCGAGGGCAGCAAGGTTGGCCGTAGCCGTCGTTCCGATGTTCTCTCCCATCACGAGGGCTATTCCGAGGTATATCGGCAGCACGCCGCTCGAGCACAACATCATCGTAATGGCCATCAGCGCGGCAGACGACTGGAGTATGCACGTAAGCACGGTACCGATAAGAAGGAACACTACTATGGTGATATAGCTGCCCGTATCGAACGAGCTGAAGAAGCTGATAAGCTGCCGGTTGTGGCCAAGGTCAAGCTCGTTGCCCGTCTGGCTGAGCAAGGCGAGCGAGAAGAACATGAACGCTATGCCGAAAAGAAAGTCGCCCACGTAGCGGTGACGGCGCGTATAGATGAGCAATATGCCGACAATGAAGGCGGGAAACACCGCGTCCATAAAGTTGAACGAGAATCCCAGACTCATTATCCAGGCCGTGAGCGTGGTGCCGATGTTGGCGCCCATGATGACGGATATTGCCTGGGCCAGCGTCAGCAGGCCGGCGTTGACGAACGAGACGGTCATCACCGTCGTTGCCGACGACGACTGGACGGCGCCCGTTACGAACATTCCGGTGAGCACACCGGTAAACCTGTTTCTTGTCATTGTGCCTAAGATGTGGCGCAACTGCGAACCAGCCATCTTCTGCAATGCCTCGCTCATGACCTTCATTCCGTAAATCAGGAGGGCCAATGATCCGATAATCTTAAAAAAAATCCAAATCGACATATTTTAATATAATTTGTTGTCACACTTTGCGCAGTGTCCGAAAAAACGGTGTATATTTACAAACGTAAAATCTAAAACTGCCATGCTATGAAACAAGTAATACAAATACGTTGCAAAAATAATAAAAAAACGCTAAACGTAGCAATAGGAAGCACTCTTTCTGACATTTTCCGTGAATTAAACTTAAAGATGGACTACGGGCCTATCAGCGCAAAAGTGAACAACAAGGTTGAGGGCCTGCACTTCAGGGTTTACCACAACAAGGACATAGAGTATCTTGACATAAAGTCGCCGTCGGGCGCACGTGCCTACACGAGAACGCTGTTCTTCGTGCTCTGCAAGGCCGTACACGACCTGTGGCCCGGCGCCGACGTGGTGATAGACATACCGGTATCGAACGGATATTACTGCAACATCAACATGCGCCGGCCCATCACCGAGGCTGACGCCCGTGCCGTGCGTGAGCGCATGCAGCAGATAATCGACGCGGCGATACCTATCCGCCGCCACGAATGCAGCACCGAGGAGGTAATCGACATGTTCACGGAGATGGGCATGACGTCGAAAGTCAAGCTGTTAAGAAGCGTCGGCTCGCTCTACACGACATACTACGAGATAGACGGATACAAGGACTATTACTACGGCACTCTGCTCACAAACACGCGCCAGCTGTACCTTTTCGGCCTCGAGAAATACTACGACGGCATGCTGCTGCGCATTCCGTCGCGCGACGACCCGTCACGCCTGGGCGACCTGGTTAAGCAGGACAAGATGTTCGAGATATTCAAGGAGCACCACCGCTGGCAGAAAATCCTGGGCATGTCTACCGTCGGCGACTTCAACGAAGCCGTCAAGGCCGGCCATTCGACAGAGCTTGTAAATGTATCGGAGGCGCTCCAGGAGAAGAAGATTTCGCAGATAGCGGACATGATTGCGGCACGCCCGGGAGTGAGGATGGTGCTCATTTCGGGACCGTCGTCAAGCGGAAAGACTACGTTCTGCAAGCGTCTGTCAATCCAGCTGCTCACCTGCGGGGTCAAACCCGTGCCGATATCGCTCGACGATTACTTCGTAGACCGCGAGCTTACGCCAAAGGACAACAACGGCGAATACGACTACGAGAGCCTGTACGCGCTGAACATCGAGCTTCTGAACAAGCAGCTCAACGCCTTGTTCGCTGGCGAGGAGGTGGAGCTGCCGCGGTACAACTTCCAGTCGGGGCGCAGCGAGAAGAGCGGCCGCAGGCTGTGCCTGAAGCCTGAAGAAGTGCTCGTTGTGGAAGGGATACACGCCCTCAACCCCGAGCTTACCGCCCAGATACCCGAAGGGCAGAAGTTCCGTGTCTACGCATCGGCGCTTACCACCATACTGCTCGATACCCACAACTACATACCGACGACGGACAACCGCCTGCTGCGGCGTATCATCCGCGACTACAAATACCGTGGAGTGAGCGCACTGGAGACCATCAAGCGGTGGCCCAGCGTGCGCGCCGGAGAGAACAAGTGGATATTCCCGTACCAGGAAAACGCCGACGTTATGTTCAACACGGCGCTGCTGTTCGAGCTCGCCGTGATAAAAAGCCAGGCCGAGCCGCTGCTCGAACTCGTGCCCGAGAACGCCGAGGAGCATGCCGAGGCGTACCGTCTGCTCAAGTTCCTGAAGTATATCACGCCCGTGCCCAACCGGCAGCTGCCGCCCACGTCGCTGCTCCGTGAGTTCCTCGGAGGCAGCTCCTTCAAATACTGACGCGACAGGCCGCCGTCCGAAAGGCGGCAAAACGCAAGACGAAAGGCCACCTTTTACAATGCAAAAGGTGGCCTTTCGCCGTATAAAAGACCGTCAATTACAAACACGCTGATTATCAACACGTTACGAATCCGGCGGCAAACCGCCGTAAAACAGGGCCCTGCCAGGCGGCAACATGCCGTTACAAAAAAGACCGAATAAATTTTGCCATGCGTCATTTTTACATTATCTTTGTAAGAACGAAAAACATTTTAAAACATGACTCAAGAGGAAAAGACAAAAATAGAGGAGAGAATCGTGGACGTGCTGAAGACCGTATACGACCCAGAAATACCCGTTAACATCTACGACCTGGGCCTCATCTACAAGATTGACGTCAAGGACGACGCTACCGTTGACATCGACATGACCTTCACCGCGCCGACGTGTCCCGCGGCAGACTTCATCCTCGAGGACGTAAGGCAGAAGGTAGACTCGCTCGAAGGGGTAAAATCGGCCACGGTAAACCTCGTGTTCGAGCCTGCATGGGACCAGAGCATGCTTAGCGAGGAGGCAAAGCTGGAGCTGGGGCTGGAGTAAAAGGCTTTTACTCTTAAAAGCGAGGAGTTAAGGAGTTAGAAGGAGTAAAGGAGTTAAGACAAACGCCTTGACTGTCAGAATTTACTCTTGATAGAATTAATTGAATAATGTGTTAATGCCGACAAAGCATTCGTCTTAACTCCTTTACTCCTTCTAACTACTTAACTCCAATCAAAAATCATTATCTATGCGCAAGAACATCTACATATTATCCGACGCCCACCTGGGCTCATGGGCCATCGACCACGCACGCACGCAGGAGCGAAGGCTAGTGCGCTTCCTTGACGACATAAAGGACAAGGCCGCCGCCATATACCTCCTGGGCGACATGTTCGACTTCTGGTATGAGTACAAATACGTCGTGCCCAAAGGCTACACACGCTTTCTGGGCAAGCTGTCCGAACTGACGGACATGGGCGTAGAGGTGCACTTCTTCACCGGCAACCACGACATCTGGTCGTTCGGCTACCTTGAAAAAGAATGCGGCGTAATCCTGCATACCAAACCCATAACGACCGAAATATACGGAAAGATATTCTATCTTGCGCACGGCGACGGACTTGGCGACCACGACCCGAAGTTCAACTTCATACGCCGCATGTTCCATAACCGCACATGCCAGCGCCTGTTCAGCTCGCTGCACCCGCGCTGGGGCGTATGGTTCGGACTGACATGGGCCAAGCACAGCCGCATGAAACGCGCCGACGGAAAGGAGCCTCCATACCAGGGCGAGGACAAGGAGGCCCTCGTGCTGTACACAAAACAGTACATGAAGACCCATCCGGACATCGATTACTTCATCTACGGCCACCGCCACATAGAGCTTGACCTCATGCTATCGCGCAAGACGCGGATGATGATCATCGGCGACTGGATATGGCAGTTCACCTACGTTGTGTTCGATGGCGAACATCTGTTCCTCGAGGAATACGTCGAGGGAGAAAGCAGACTGTGACTTGAAAGTGAGAAGGTGAGAAAGTGAGAAGGTGAGAACATGCAGACAAATCATAATATCCTCGTTCTCACCTTCTCACTTTCTCACCCTCTCACTTTCAAACATTATCTTCTCATCTCAGCGTTTCCGCCTTTAATCAGCGCCTCGACCTCGTCCGTGGTCACCATGTTGTAGTCGCCTACGACGGTATTCTTGAGCACGGCTCCTGCCGTGGCGAAGTCAAGTTTGGCCTGGTCGCCATCATAATTCTGGAACGCGTAGAGCATTGCCCCTACGAAAGCATCGCCTACGCCCATGCTGTCTATCACGTTGTTGATTTCATAAACTCGTGTGGCAAACAGCCTTCCGCCCGAATACAGCACGCCGGCAATGGTGTGATGTTCCGTCGTCATGACATTGCGCAGGCAAACGAACATGTGCTTGCAACGCGGCAAACGCCGGCTAACATCGGCACAATAATTACCGAACAGCTCAGTATCCACCTCGGCATCGGCGTTCTTCGCGCCGAACGCCGGAGCCTTAATGCCCAGCGCCTTTTCGTATTCGCCGGCGCTGCCGAACACGATGTCGCTATATTCCATCAGCGGCAAGAGCACCTCCTCGGCGCTTTTGCCATATTGCCAGAGGTTCTTACGGTAGTTGATATCGCACGAAATACTCAGCCCCATGCCGTCAGCTACCCCTATAGCCTCATGGCATACGTCGGTAAGTCCTTGCGTCAGGGCGGCGTCAATGCCCGACCAGTGGAATATTCCGGCGCCGCCGAAAGCCCGCCGCCAGTCTATCCTGCCCGGCACAAGATGGGCGAAAGCCGAGTCCTTACGGTCATATATCACCGACGCGGCACGCATATCGGCAGCTTTCTCGACGATATACGTGCCCAGGCGCTCACCCTTTACCATCATGATGTTGTCCGTCGACACGCTGTGTTCGCGCAACTTCATCAGGCATACGCGGCCAAGCGGATTGTCGGGCAGCGCCGTAACCAGCGCCACGTCTCCCCCGTAAGTGGCAACAGAGATTGCAACGTTAACCTCACTGCCGCCGAAATTGGCGTCAAAATACCTCGCTTGCTGCAAGCGCAGATTACCGGGAGTGGTCAGCCTGAGCAGCATCTCCCCGAAAGTTACTATCCTTTTGTTCATAGCAGACTGATAAGTTTTAAGCAGGAAAATAAAAAAGCGCCTCCTTCCACATTGTCGGAAAAGAGACGCTTTATGAAGAATAAGCCTTATTTCTTCAGCAGGTTCATCGTGTCGGTGGCAATCATAAGCTCCTCGTCGGTCGGGATTACGCATACGGTAACCTTCGAGTCAGGGGTTGAAATGATAGCTTCCTCGCCGCGTATGCCCTTGTTCTTCTCGGCATCAAGCTTCACTCCCATGTACTCCATGTCCTTGCATACCGCCTCACGCATTTGGTATTGGTTCTCGCCTACACCCGCGGTGAACACAATGATGTCACATCCGCCCATGGCAGCAGCGTAAGCTCCCACGTATTTCTTTATGCGGTAGTTGTACATGTCGAGCGCAAGCTTTGCGCGTTCGTTGCCCGCAGCCACGGCGTCGTCTATCTCACGCATGTCCGATGAGATACCGGTTATGCCGAGTACGCCGCTCTTCTTGTTGAGCAAGTTCGACATTTCGTCAGGTCCGAGACCGAGTTTCTTCTCGAGGAAGGTCACCGCTCCGCCGTCGATGTCACCGCTACGGGTGCCCATCATGAGGCCTTCGAGCGGCGTCAGGCCCATTGACGTGTCAACGCACTTGCCGTTCTGCACTGCTGCTACGCTGCCTCCGTTGCCTATGTGGCAGGTTATTATCTTCTTGTCTTCATACTTCACGCCGAGGAAGTCGCACACACGCTGCGACACATAGCGGTGGCTGGTTCCGTGGAAGCCGTAGCGGCGCACTCCATATTTCTCGTAAAGGTCGTACGGAACGGCATAAAGATAAGAGTGGGCGGGCATTGTCTGGTGGAAGGCCGTATCGAAAACACCTACCTGCGGCAGGCCCGGCATAAGCTCGCTGACGGCCATCACGCCCTTGAGATTGGCGGGATTGTGCAGCGGGGCAAGGTCGCTGACGGACTTGAACACCTCTATCACTTCATCGTTAAGCACCACGCTCTTGTTGAACTTCTCGCCTCCGTGTACCATGCGGTGGCCCACAGCGCCTATTTCGTCAAGGCTCTTGATGACTCCTATCTCAGGGTCGGTAAGCAGCGAGAAGATGAACTTAACACCCTCGGTATGCTCGGGAATGTCGTGCATCACCTTTTTCTTCGTGCCGTCGGGCATTTTCACTTTTACAAACGCTCCGTCAAGGCCGACGCGCTCGGCACCGCCCGACGTCATGACAGACTTGTCGTCCATGTTGTAAAGAGCGTACTTTATGGACGAGCTGCCGCAATTCAATACTAATATTTTCATGGAATTATTCTTTGTTTAGGAGTTAAGGAGTTAACGGAGTCAAGGAGTTAAGACGAATGTCTTGCCTTTTGCTGTTGCTTCAAGCCGTCGGTAAATGTACGTTTTATTGATTATTATACGCATTGTTAATAATACCTTTGCAATATCCGTTCAACAATTTACTTGTTTCTTCCAGGCTTTCATAAAGGGTATAGTATGTTTCCATATCAATAAAGCCTAAATCCTTGGACAAGTGTAGGTAACATCTGCATTCCTCAAGGCTGCCTTGTGCAAAATTAAGAAAATGCAATTTATCGGCCTTGCCTATGCGTTTATATCCTTCGGCGATGTTTGCCGGTATTGAAACGGCGGCGCGTTTGAATTGTGAGCATAACCCGTATTTTTCGTTTTCGGGATAAGCTGATAAGGCTTTATATGTCAACAATACAAAGTTGTAAGCCTTTTTCCACGCAAAAACATCTTCAAAGCGTACACTCATGAAGGCATTTGTCTTAACTCCTTTACTTCTTTTAACTCCTTAACTCCTTGAATTTTAACTACTAATTCTACTTTCTCTCCTTCGCGTCCATCGCCTGGCAGGCGGTGATTGCTATCATTTTATATACGTCGTCGACCGAGCAGCCGCGGCTGAGGTCGTTAACCGGGCGGGCGATACCCTGCAGGATGGGGCCGAGGGCTACGGCGTCGCCGAGGCGCTGAACCAGCTTGTAGGCGATGTTACCTACCTCGAGGCAGGGGAATACCAGCACGTTGGCGTGGCCTGCTATCTCGCTTCCGGGAGCCTTCTTCGCCCCTACTTCGGGCACGAGGGCCGCGTCGGCCTGCATTTCGCCGTCAACTTTCAGCTCGGGCGCAAGTTCCTTGGCCAGTCTGGTTGCCTCGACTACCTTGTCAACTACCTCGTGAGAGGCGCTGCCCTTTGTCGAGAAGCTAAGCATTGCCACGCGCGGGTCGGCGAATCCGGCAACTGATTTTGCCGTCTCTGCCGTACATACGGCTATCTGTGCCAGCTGCTGTGCGTCGGGAACGGGGGTTACGGCTACGTCGCCTACAACCAAAACGCCGTCCTCTCCGTACTGTTTCTGCTTTGAGATGAGCAGCATTGCGCCGCTTACGCATGTCACTCCGGGCTCGCACTTGATGATTTGCAGGGCTGGACGCAGCGTGTCGGCGGTAGTGCTCAGCGCACCTGAAATCTGGCCGTCGGCGCCACCCGTCTTGATAATCATGCATCCTAAGTAGAGCGGATTCTTGACAAGCTCGCGGGCCTGCTCGATGGTCATGCCCTTCTTCTTGCGCAATTCTGCAAGCAGTGCGGCATACTCCTCGCTCTTGGGGTTGTTCTCAGGGTCAACAATGGTGGCCTTGCCGATGTGCGTCAGTCCCCATTTCTCGGCGCAGGCGTTGATTTCGGCCGGACTGCCTATCAGTATTATGTCAGCCACTTCGTCGGCCAGCGCCATGTCGGCTGCCCTTAAAGTGCGTTCCTCGGTGGCTTCGGGAAGCACAATGCGCTGCTTGTCGCTCTTCGCGCGCGCAATGATTTGTTGTACTAAATCCATAGTTTTGTAGTTTATAAGAATATATGTGTTTTTGTAATTCCGATGTTGCAAAAATAGAAAAAATAATCCGAAAAACAGCCTGCGACGGTGTTTTTTTACTGATAAAAAAGCAAATATGGGAGTGTGAGGCACGCCACGCCATAAAGCACGCGCTCCGTTGTCAATTCCACCGACACTCCCGTGCAGGCAAAATACGTTACGCTGGCTGTATGCCACATAGCTACAGACTATCTTTTTCCATGTCACGAGGATTGCGAAAGGCCACCTTTTAGCTTCCTAAAGACCGTCTTTTACAACGCGAAATGCCGTCTTTTACCTTCTAAAAGGCGGCATTTCGTAGAGACCCTGACTACCAGCCACTTACAAGGCGGCGCCAAACGCTTACGCAAAAGGCCGCCCACGGCGGTTACATATACACTTTTTCACCGCCATACATACACGCTTTCCGGCATTATTTATTAACTTTGCAGACGGCCGACAGGCCTGCCGCCCGCGGCGCCGAAGCCCCCGGCAGCACCATGAAGGCTTACGTCTGACAATTAAACATACAGTAATGAAACTTAGAAAAACCATCGCGGCCATGGCCGTTGCACTATGCTGCGCCACCGCTTCGGCGCAAACTGACTCCACGCTATCCATAAACGGCTCTATGGGCAAGCTTGCCGCACGGCTGCAACTGCCCGTAATCAAGCCCGGGGAGAAATGCCACATGGTGATACTGTGCCACGGATTCACCGGCGACATGAACGGCAGCCTGTTCGACAACATCACATCACGCCTGAACGAATACGGCATAGGAGTATTGCGGTTCGACTTCAACGGCCACGGACGGAGCGAGGGCGATTTCGTCAACATGACCGTACCGAACGAGATTGACGACGCAATGGCCGTCATATCCTTCGTACGCGACCTGCCTACCACGGCCGACATTTCGCTGCTCGGCCACTCACAGGGCGGCGTAGTGGCCGCCATGACGGCCGGACGGCTGGGCAGCGGCGTAGTGCGAAGCGTAGTGCTGATGGCGCCTGCCGCCGTTCTGCGTGACGACGCGCTGAGAGGCAACACGATGGGAGCCATGTACGACCCGTGGCATTTGCCCGAATACATTGCCCTGCCGTCAGGCCACAAACTCGGAAGAGCGTACGTACAGACGGCGCTCGACCTGCCTATATACGACACGGCGGCGCGCTTTGGCGGCCCGGCGCTCGTCATACACGGCATGGCAGACCGAGTTGTACCATACACTTACGGCCAACGGTTCAGCCGGGTAATGCCCGAATGCAGCATAACGCTCATCCCGGGCGAGGACCATAGCTTTACACGCAACACCGAATACGCAGCCTCGCTGGCTGCCGACTGGCTTGCCAAGACGCTAAAATAATCATCAGAAACATAGGAATATCAATGCCCGTATCTTGCGAACGGGCATTTTTTGTTTAATCAACGTGTGCCGACATTGGCAAAAACACTGATATCAGATATCATTATAAACGGCTTCAGAACCTGAAACCGTAGAACAGACGCGCCCTCCATTTTACGCTTTCGGTTAGCAGGATGTCATCGTCGCCCTGGCGCAGGACGTTCACCACGGCCGTCATCCCCACGAACTTATTGCCGAAATTATACACGGCAGCCAGACGGCCCACGACATTCACCGACGAGAAAAACTTAAACGGAGCCTTACGCCGCTCACCGTCGACGGTTAGCCTGTTGCGCGACACCACCAAGTATTGCGGCGTAGTAGACAGGTGGAGCAGCCACCTGCGACCAACTACGAAGTTGTACGCATAGCCAGCACCTATGCTTACGCCGAACATCGACATGCGTGCCGCGTCCTCGGTCATCACTCCCCCGGCCGCGTCTACCCTGCTCGAGAAGGCCGACAGGCCGAGCAGCCACGAGCCGCAGCTGCGCCTCTGCACCTGCGACTGCGTGAAAGCGGCAGGAAACGAGAAACGGCGATGGTTGAAAACGTAGTATGCGTTGCCCTGATACGTTGTCATGCCAACCTGCCCCGAGGCTATGTCAGTATCCGTTCCGCCGCTCGTCATCGTGCCGCTGAACGTCTTGGCCTGCGTAAAAGTGAAGTCAAAACCGAAGCGGCGACCGTAACTTGTGAAGTTAAACTCGTAGTCCCTGTCACGGCCCGACAGCTTCGCGGGATTCAACATCAGCGAAAGCGACAGGCCGCGGTAGCTTACGCTGGCGCCGACGGTAGCCTTAGCCTCGGCCTCGAGCTTCGTCCTGAACGGCTCTCCACTCATTACGCCGTCGGCGTTGAGGTCGGTTCCCGACATGTTAGCACGCAACTTTACCGTCCAGCGCTGCTCCGGTTTGGCAATATAGGCCGTGTCGTAACGCGCAGCCGACCGCTTCTGCCTTACCTCGAGCAGGCTGTCTATACGACCGACAATCCCCTTCTGCGCGGCCGACGTCAGTGTGGCGGCGCAGAAGGGGATTGCTATAAACAGTGTCTTTAGGCGCATAACGTTCGTGGTTTACGGTTGCCGAAGCCGTCAGGCTCCAACAATAATACGCCATGACACGGCTGTTTAGTGTGCAGGATACAAATTTTTTATGTTATTTTTTCTTTCCGTTGCCCTTTAGCATGCGGCAAAGCTCGAGTACGTCGACGCCCAATTTAGCCGAATGCATGTACGCATTGGTGCCCGTCTGGGTCTTGAACAGGGGCGTAAGTCCGACCGTTGCCGACATAATCACCGGCCCTATGCTGAGCGAATACTCAAGGTTAAGACCACAACGGCGCAGCCTCAGGTAGTCTGGATAACCGTCTGTCGTCATGCCATCGGCGGGCGTAAGGCGGTAACTTGCGTTCGTCCTGACCTCGAAGGAGAGGCCGAGCGACATCTGGGCGTTGCTGTAATCCTCCTGGTACGACAGCATTACGGGCAGCCGGAAGGCGGCATAGTTCATGTTGTTGCCCTTCGCCCGAGGGTCAAGTTGCGTGTAGACAAAGCGGTCTCCGTCCTGGCTTACGCCGTAATCCTTCTGGAAACACTGGTGAACCCACGCCACCTGTACGGCCGCAGTGAGGCCGAACGTGCGGGCCTTGTTGAACGGAAAGGCTACCGACCACGGCGTAAAACCAAGCTCGAACGACTTTGAGCGGCGCAGGTGGGTGTCACCCTTGCTGCTGGAGAACACCCCTTTTGACGGCGCAGTAAACCCGAACCACACCGTAGGGTAATGAGGGCGGAACTTGATGTTCTGCAGATTCTCTGCCGGAACGAACGGGGAGCCTACGTAGACGCGCTCTACCTCCTGGCCGTCGATGAACTCCAGTTCGCGCGTCTTCGACATTTCGTAGCCGTTCTTGTTGTAAACCGTCACGACGGTCTTGTCATCATTGACGTCCACCACTATCTTCTTGTCCTTCACGGTGAACGTGGTGTCGTTCTCGTCGGCGGCGAACGCCAGCATTGGCAGCAGTGCCGCGAGCATAAAAATAAGATGTTTCATATCACGGATGTTTATGTTTTACATGCTTGAATAACACAGTTTCATTATGTCGTCGGGCGTAAGCCGGCCCTCGATGTATATCACCGCTCCGGAGTTTCCGCGCGGATTGCTGAACAGGACGTAGCGGTTGACGCCCCCGCCGAGCGGCGACATCATGTAGTATCCGCTCACTATGCGCCCGCTCTGTACCACCTCGCGTATCTTCTTGGCGTTCTTGCGGTCGGCCTTCAGGTACGGGTCGATGTCAGGCTGTAGGTTCTTGTAGGTCAAGCTCTTGTACACCTGCAGCTTATATCCCTTCAGTTCGGCGTCGTGCATCTCAACCATCGTGCAGCCCTTGGCGTGCCCGAAGCGCCTGAACACGTTGTCGACAGCAAGCCCCTGCTGGGCGGAAGCGCCGAGGGCGAAGGCCAGCGCCATAACCGCCGACAGCATTATGCGCCGCCATAAGCCATATCCCATTGTATGTTGAATTATCTTTTCCATCGTATTTCGGATTTACGTTCATTGCATTAACTGAAGTGCGTCGAAGGAGTCGCCGCAGTCTGACGACACTATCTGCAGCGCGTCGAGCGCCTCGTCGGTAACGGTGGCACGGTCGGTGTACACCTTCCCGTCTATCACGGCGTAACTCTCGGGACGGCGGTTGCCGTACATTATCACGGCAAAGACTATCACGGCGGCAGCGGCGGCCGACGTAATGAAGAGCCGCAGGCGCGCCTTCGCCCTCGAATGGGGTACCGTAAGCGGTGCTTCAGCCTGCCTCTCGGTGTCGACATAAGCGAACAGCGCCTTGAACGGAGCCCATCTATCGGGCACTCCTTCGCCGGCAGAGGCGAAATAACGGCGCAGCTCCTGCTCCTCGGCGGCCGACGTGGCGCCGTCAAGATACTTGTCGAACAAAGCCTGGATACGTGTTTCCTGTTTCATGATAGTGTCCTCCCTGTTGTGTCGTCTACATTGTTTTTCACTCTCATACGTGTCAGTTTTGTAAAGTCGGAGAGTATCTTCCGCCGTGCCCTCGACAGGTTTTGCCTCAGGCTTTCGGCCGAGCAGCCGGTTATCTGCATTATCTCCTTGCTGTCATAGCCCTCAATTTCCTTCATTCGGAATATCCGGGCCTGCAGCGGCGGCAGGTGCTCAACGATAAGCCTCACCAGCTCCGCTTCGTCATGACACTCCGCGGTAAGGTCCTCGGCCACGGGTTCGCCGCCGTCGGAAGGCTTGCCCTGCTCCAGGCGGGAGTGCCGCCAGCGGTCGCGCACCATGTTCCTGAGGATGGTAACGGCCAGCGCCCGCTTATCGGAATACCGCTCGAGCGACTGGCGCATGCTCCACATCCGGAGCATGACTTCCTGCACCAAATCCTCGGCGAGGGCGTCGTCTCCCGTCATCCGGCGTGCCTGCTCCTTCAGGCCGGCGCGCATCGGAACTATCGTATGGTTGAACTCTTCCGGTTTCATGCCTTTACATATAACGGACGTATAAACCGGCAAAACGTGACATCACGGTCGAAAAAAATAAACCGAACGTTATATTAACGGCACATCTGCGGCCGTTTATGGTGAAAAAACACGGAATATACATAAAAAAGAAAACCCTGCCGTATGAAACGAACAGGGCTAATGAAAGGAGGAGTGGTACCACCAGGAATCGAACCGGGGACACAAGGATTTTCAGTCCTTTGCTCTACCAACT
>ENA-UAML01000137-UAML01000137.1-human-gut-metagenome-genome-assembly--contig:-NODE-137-length-28485-cov-9.657756_pt1 | contig 28485 bp, 19 predicted proteins | sample MGYA00244211_ERZ654495 | MGnify/ENA primary metagenome ERZ654495 (study PRJEB26926, sample SAMN06164685) | human gut metagenome | biome: ENVO:00009003; feature: ENVO:2100002; material: ENVO:00002003... | reverse complement strand
AAAATAATGTAGTTTATTTAAACAAAAACTGTCAACCTATTTCAGGAAAAGACAAATGACGGTCGTTACGGTCGTTAAAAGCGGCTTTTACCCTTGCCGAAGACGGCCTTTCGTAAGGCAAAAGACGGTCTTTTGGCTTACGAAAGACCATCTTTCGCATCGCCTTTAACGGCCAGTGGCTGTATTATCAACCGTAATTCACTGACTATCAATACATTAACCTTAACGCCGCATTTCACCGTTTTTTCAGTCAAAAGCCCGACCTACGCGCGCCGCGGGCCTTCACGGAGGCTTAATGTGATTACAGGATGTTGGCGTGTTAGTATTAATTAACATCAATACTGCGGCCTTTTACGTTCCGCAAGCATTTGTCTACAACTTTTATTGATTTGCGTTGTCTTTCTTGTAAATGTTGATTTTTTCATGTATCTTTGCATGGAGGTAACTTCACACCTTATTTATAATTGCGTGCGCAGGTATGTAATAGCGTCACGCCGACAATCATTTAACTATACATGGACGACGAAATAAAGGAAAGCGAAAGCATAGAGGAACAGAACGAGGACATATTCGACGACGTAAACGACGGGCCGGTGCCCGAAGGCGACGTGTTCAAGCCGGTCAACCGGTTTGACGCTTCGGCCGTGCATCACCTCAGCGGGATGTACCAGAACTGGTTTCTCGATTATGCGTCGTACGTCATCCTCGAGCGCGCCGTGCCTCATATAGAGGACGGCCTGAAGCCCGTGCAACGGCGAATACTGCACTCGATGAAGCGCATGGACGACGGACGCTACAACAAGGTGGCCAACATCGTGGGACACACCATGCAGTTCCACCCCCACGGCGACGCCTCGATAGGCGACGCCTTGGTGCAACTGGGGCAGAAAGACCTGCTCGTAGAATGCCAGGGTAACTGGGGTAACATCCTCACCGGCGACCGCGCGGCGGCTCCGCGATACATCGAGGCAAGACTGTCGAAGTTCGCCCTTGACGTGGTTTTCAACCCAAAGACAACCGAATGGCAGCTAAGCTACGACGGAAGGAACAAAGAGCCTATCACGCTTCCTGCCAAATTCCCGCTCCTTCTGGCCCAGGGCGCCGAGGGTATAGCCGTGGGCCTGTCGTCGAAAGTCCTGCCGCACAACTTCAACGAGATATGCGACGCCGCCGTAAGCTATCTTCACGGCGAGCCGTTCACGCTATATCCCGACTTCCCCACTGGCGGAAGCATTGACGTAAGCAAGTATAACGACGGACAGAGGGGCGGCGTGCTGAAGGTGAGAGCCAAGATAGAGAAGCTCGACAGCAAGACGCTCGTCATCCGTGAGATACCTTACGGCAAGACTACTTCAACGCTTATCGACTCAATCCTGAAGGCTATCGAGAAGGGGAAAATCAAGGCACGCAAGGTAGACGACAACACCGCGGCGCAGGTTGAGATACAAGTGCACCTGGCGCCGGGCGTCTCGTCGGACAAGACTCTTGACGCTCTGTACGCCTTCTCGGACTGCGAGATAAACATTTCGCCCAACTGCTGCGTTATCGAGGACGACAAACCGAAGTTCCTTACAGTAAGCGACGTGCTGCGTTACTCGGTCAACCACACCATGGAACTGCTACGCAAGGAACTCGAGATACGCAAGAACGAACTGCAGGAACAGCTCCACTTCGCCTCGCTTGAAAAGATATTCATCGAGGAACGCATATACAAGGACCGCAAGTTCGAGCTGGCTCCTGACATGGATGCCGCCTGCGCGCATATCGACGAACGCCTTACGCCGTTCTATCCGCAGTTCATCCGCGAGGTGACCAAGGACGACATACTGCGCCTTATGGACATCAAGATGGCCCGGATACTGAAGTTCAACAAGGACAAGGCCGACGAGATGATGGCCAAGATAAAGGCGGAGATAGAGGAGATTGACTTCAAGCTGGCCCACATGGTAGACGTTACGGCCGACTGGTTTAAGTATCTTAAAGACAAATACGGCGCCGACCATCCACGCCTTACCGAGATAAAGAACTTCGACACGATAGAGGCTACCAAGGTGGTAGAGGCTAACGAGAAGCTATACATTAACCGCAACGAAGGCTTTATCGGCACGGCGCTGAAGAAAGACGAGTTCGTTTGCAACTGCTCGGACATCGACGACATCATCATTTTCTATAAAGACGGAAAGTATAAGGTGGTAAAGGTGGCCGACAAAATATTCGTCGGGAAGAACATCATGCACGTTGCCGTGTTCAAGAAGAACGACCGCCGGACGATATACAACGCCGTTTACCGTGACGGAAAGCTGGGTAAATACTACATGAAAAGGTTTAACGTGACCAGCATTACCCGCGACCGCGAGTACGACCTGACGCAAGGCACGCCAGGTTCGCGCGTGGTTTACTTCACCGCCAACCCCAACGGCGAGGCCGAAATAATCAAGATTACACTCGACCCGGCACCCCGCCTGAAGACGATTTTCAAGGAAAAAGACTTCTCCGAGGTAGCAATCAAGGGCCGTGGAGCCAAAGGCGTGGTGATGACCCGCTTCAACGTACACCGCATTTCGCTCAAGAGCCACGGCCACAGCACGCTTGGCGGGCGCAAGGTTTGGTTCGACCCGGACGTAAAACGCCTCAACTACGACGACCACGGACGCCTGTTGGGCGAGTTTAACGAGGGCGACAGCATTCTCGTTGTTCTTGACAACGGCGACTTCTACCTGTCAAACTTCGACGTAAACAACCACTACGAGGACAACATCAAGGTTATAGAGAAGTACGACGAGCACAAAGTGTGGACGGCAGTGCTCTTCGACGCCGACCAGCAAGGCTATCCCTATCTCAAGCGTTTCCTTATGGAAGGCTCGAAAAGGAAGCAGAACTACATCGGCGAAAACAAGGACAGCCGCCTCGTTTGCCTTACAGACGAGCCGTATCCGCGCTTCCGTGTGACCTTCGGAGGCAACGACGAGTTCCGTGAGGCGCAGGAAATCAACGCCGAAGAGTTCGTCGCCGTCAAGGGCTTCAAGGCCAAGGGCAAGCGTATAACGACGTGGACGGTCGACAGGATTGAGGAACTTGAACCGCTGAAACGTGACGACGACGAGGCGGATGACGACATATCCGACGACGGTAAACAGCCCGAGACTTCCCAAAACGAGAATCTTGATCCCGACGCAGGCAAGAGCCAGCAGCAGGTAATAGACGAGATTACGGGCCAGCTAAACCTCTTCGGCGACAACAACGACAACTGAAAATGTCACGAACGACAGCCTATAAGCCAATGAAAGCGTTAAAGATATTCATCGTACAGGCCCTGCTCATACTGCCTGCGGCCATGACCGCTCAGGAGGCCGACACCATTCCGAGCGCCAAGGTTATAACCAACGCACAGATGTTGGGCGTAGGCAGCGTGAACATACTTGACACTTACCTGTCGCCAGAGAAATATACGGGAATGGAAGTGCGTTACATTTCGCATACGATACGCCGCCGCGAGGGCGCCAGGTGGTCGCGTATGCTGGTGCACCAGGGCAGCTTCGCGTACGCCGACAACCGCTCGAACAACGGCAATGAGATATCAGGCATGTACACGTTTACCTACGGCGTGCATTACAACTGGGACATGATGGGCGGCAAGTTGAACATCATGGCGGGCGGACAGGCCGACATTGACCTCGGATTTCTGTACAACACGCGCAACGGTAACAACCCGGCGCAGGCCCGCCTTGCGCTCAACATATCGCCGAGCGCTGCCGCAACGTACCGCTTCAGGCTCGGTAACGTACCGCTGAAAGCCCGCTACGAAGTGTCGGCTCCGCTCTTCGGAGTGATGTTCAGCCCTAATTACGGCCAGTCATACTACGAGATTTTCTCGCGCGGCAACTACGACCACAACGTCGTTCCGACGACAATCGCCACAACACCGTCGCTCCGCCAGATGCTGACTCTTGACTTCACGCTGGGCAAGACGACGCTACGCGTTGGCTATCTCGGCGACTTCCGCCAGGCGAAGGTCAACAACCTGAAGTACCACACGTATTCAAACATGTTCCTGATAGGTTTTGTCAGGACATTTAAACTCACCCATATCATCCCATGAAAAAGCTTCTTTACGTCATAATACCGCTCATCCTGGGGCTTGTACAGACGTCATGCGTTGACGAGGAGGAGTACGCCGACAACCCGGAAGGTAACTTCGAGGCGCTTTGGAAAATCATGGACGAGCACTATTGCTTCTTCGATTACAAGAACGAGGAATACGGACTGGACTGGAACCAGGTGTACCTGAAGTACAGCCAACAGATAGACCAGGGCATGACGGACGACCAGCTGTTCGAGGTTTTGGGCAATATGCTCGCCGAACTGCGCGACGGTCACGTCAACATGTACTCCCCGTTCGACAACGCAAGGTACTGGAGCTGGAAGGAAGACTACCCCACCAACTTCAGCGACTCGCTCCTCCGAAAGTATCTCGGCACGGATTACAAGATAGCATCGGGCCTGCAATACCGCAAGCTTGACGACAACATCGGCTACATATACTGTTCTTCGTTCGAGAACGGGATAGGCGACGGCAACCTCGACGAGGTGATGTTTTACCTTGCTTCGTGCACAGGACTGATTGTCGACGTGCGCGGCAACGGCGGCGGACAGCTAACGATGGCCGAGAAACTGGCGGCGCGCTTCACCGACGAGAGCATTCACGTAGGCTACATACAGCACAAGACAGGCACCGGGCACAGCGACTTTTCCGAACCGGAGGAGCAAATCCTGAAGCCGTCGAGCGGCATAAGGTGGCACAAAAAGGTTGTAGTGCTGACCAACCGCGAGGTGTTCAGCGCCGCCAACGAGTTCGTGAAGTACATGAAGTGCTGCCCCAACGTAACCGTAGTGGGCGACAAGACGGGCGGCGGAGCCGGCATGCCATTCAGCAGCGAAATGCCTAACGGATGGGCGGTAAGGTTCAGCGCATGTCCGATGTACGACAAGGACATGCAGTGTACGGAGTTCGGTATCGAGCCGGACTACAACATCTCACTGACCGACGACGACTTCCTTCGCGGCCGTGACACAATAATTGAGTACGCAAGAACGATTATTAATAATTGAGAATGGAGGATTTAGGATGGAGAACTGCAAGTTAGCGTCAAGCCAATTATGATTACTCTTGCAGACTATGACAACAAAGCAAACCATAATTAGCTTGACGCTGACTTACAGTTCTCCATCATCAATTATAAATTCTCAATTAAACAAGAACCATGATACATATCAGCAACCTATCCATCGGCTACCGCCAGCACGGCGGCGACCGCCTTGTGGCTTCAGACATTGAGGCCAATATTGAGAGCGGACGCCTAACATGCCTGATTGGTGCGAACGGAGCGGGCAAGTCGACGTTGCTAAAAACGCTGGCGGCATTCATCCCCAAACTCGGCGGCAGCATATATATAAAAGGTAAGGAGATATCCGAATATACGCACAAAGAACTGTCACGTACCGTAGGAGTGGTGCTGACGACAAAGCCCGAGGGCGTCAACATGACCGTGAGTGACGTCGTGACGCTCGGCCGCACGCCGTACACGGGATTCTGGGGCATGGCCGGAAGCGCCGACAAACACATCGTCAATGAAAGCATGGAGCAGGTAGGAATAACACCTTTGGCCGCCCGCAACGTGTCGACGCTGAGCGACGGCGAGCGCCAGAAGATGATGATAGCCAAGGCTTTGGCACAACAGACGCCAGTGATATTCCTCGACGAGCCTACCGCATACCTCGACTACCCCAGCAAGGTGGAGACAATGCTCCTCCTGATGCGCCTCAGCCACGAAGCGGGCAAGACCATCTTCATGTCTACCCACGACCTCGAGCTGGCCCTGCAGACGGCCGACACGCTATGGCTGATGGCCGGCGACGGCAAGATAAGCATCGGCACGCCCCGCGAACTGGCAGAAAACGGCGCCCTCGCCGTCTTTGTAGAACGCTCGGGAATAACCTTCGACAAGAGCACCTTGCACGTAACGGTAGACAAATCAGTAATCCGCTGACATACAACAACTTACAAAACGCATTCTAAAATGCCGTCTTTTGGCTTCCAAAAGACGGCATTTTGCGTTGTGATTGATGGCCTTTTGCAAGGCGAAAGACGGCATATCGGAATACCGCCGGCAAAGAGTGGCATAAATGTTTATAATATATAAAAAAACTATCTGCTGTAAAATTGGTAAACATTTCGGTAAAAAATATACTTGATTGAAAGTTTTTTCGTTGTAATTTTGCAACGTGAAAAAGTTTAATTAAATATCGTCGGAAATGAAAAAACTGATTTTATTGGCGGCCGTACTGCTCATGGCTATCGGTGCGTCGGCACAATCAAAGGTTTACTTCACGAAAGAAATATCCCCAGAAGCCCTCGTACGCATATACAAGGCACTGGGCAAAGAGGCAAAAGGGCGCGTTGCGGTAAAGATAAGCACGGGCGAGGCCGGCGGCCACAACTACCTGAAGCCTGAGCTGATAGGCAAGCTCGTAAGCGAGGTTAACGGCACGATAGTGGAATGCAACACGGCTTACGCCGGCAAACGGATGAGCTCGGAGGACCACTGGAAAGTGATACGCGACCACGGTTTCGACAAGATTGCCAAGGTGGACATCATGGACGAGGAGGGCGACATGCGCATTCCGGTAAAGGACACGACGCACATCAAGTACGACATCGTAGGCTCCCACCTTGCCAACTACGACTTCATGGTAAACCTCGCGCACTTCAAGGGGCATGCCATGGGCGGCTTTGGCGGCGTATTGAAGAACGCCTCAATCGGCGTTGCGTCGAGCAACGGCAAGTCGTACATACACACGGCGGGCAAGGTACAGAGTCCGGCCGAGCTGTGGAACAACCTGCCCGCACAGGATTATTTCCTCGAAAGCATGGCGTCGGCTGCCCAAGGCGTACATGAATACATGAAGGGCAACGTGCTGTACATCAACGTCATGAACAACATGAGCGTGGACTGCGACTGCGACAGCCATCCGGCTGACCCCGTACTGAAGGACATGGGCATAATGGCTTCGCTCGACCCGGTGGCCCTTGACAAGGCTTGCCTTGACAAAGTGTTCAACCACCAGTCGACCGAAGGTGATGACGCAAAACCTTTAATCGAGCGCATCAACCGTCAGCACGGAACCCATATAGTTGACTATGCAGAGAAAATAGGCCTTGGGAGCAAGGCTTACACTCTCATAGATATAGACAATCAATAACTTCTTCGTCGCATGGCGGCTTGCGGTGAGCGCATGGCCGCCATGCATTACAAAGAGAGACATCCGAAGCTAATGCTTACGATGACATGAGGAACGCCGGCAAAGGCTGTTGAAAAAGCCGTTACACATACTTCACGATAACATATTTTTAAATCTAAAATTCTTGATTCTTAATGAAAAAAATTATTTTTGCAGCAGCTCTTCTCACGGCCGCCGCAGGCCAGGTGCATGCCCAGAGAGACACTACTGCACACACTCTCGACAACGTTGTGGTGACAGGAACACGCAACGTAACTGACATACGCCACCTGCCAATGACCATATCAGTGGTTAACAGGGATAAACTGACGGAGAACCAGCGCGTCAACGTGCTGCCGACATTGTCGGAACAGGTGCCTGGACTGTTTGTCACGGCACGCTCGATGATGGGATACGCCGTCAGCGACGGTGCCGCCGGAGGTATCAGCCTGCGCGGACTCGGCAGCGGCGCGGGGCGCATGATGGTGCTCATCGACGGACATCCGCAATACCAGGGAATATTCGGCCACTCGATAAGCGACTCTTACCAGACGATGATGGCAGACCGAGTGGAAGTTCTCAGAGGCCCCGCCTCAATGCTGTACGGCTCTAACGCCATGGGCGGAGTGGTCAATATCGTAACAAGAAGCATGCGCGAGGACGGCGTCAAGACGGACATCAATCTTGGCGCAGGCTCTTACGGAACATTCCAGGGAGAGTTTACCAACCGCATACGCAGCGGCAAATTCTACAGCGTCGTTGCCGGACAGTACGGCCGTAGCGACAACAACCGCCCTTCGATGGGCTTCGAGCAGTACGGCGGATACGCCAAACTAGGCTACGACTTCTCGCCGCACTGGACGGCATACGCCGACGTGAACGTGACGCATTTCAACTCGTCGTACCCTGGAAGCACGTACGAGCCGCTGCTGGGGGCAAGACAGTGGATTACGCGCGGTGTTGCTTCGGCTGTGGTTGAGAACCACTACGGACGCACTTCAGGAGCAGTGAGCGTGTACCACAACTTCGGACGGCATAAAATCAACGACGGATACGCCCCCGGAGAGCAACCTCAGGAAAACTACTTCCGCTCAAACGACGCCCTGACGGGTTTCTCGATATATCAGAGCGCGACGTTCTTCACGGGCAACCGAATAACCGTCGGCCTTGACTACCAGCACATCTACGGCAAGGCATGGAACCGGGTAATCGCCACAGGAGAAGACCTCGACCCGATAGGACACCACCACGAGAACGAGATTGCGGGCTATGTTGACTTCCGCCAAGACCTGTTCCGCTGGCTTACGGTTGACGCTGGAGTGCGTGTTGACCACCACTCTCAGACTGGAACGGAATGGGTGCCACAGGGAGGACTGGTGTTCCGCATGGTGAAAGACGGCGAACTGAAGGCCATGGTGAGCAAAGGCTTCCGCAATCCGACCATCCGCGAGATGTACCTTTGGCGTCCTGCAAATGCCGATTTGCGTCCAGAGCGCATGATGAACTACGAGCTTTCATGGAAACAAAGGCTCTGCGGAGGAGCTTTCTCATACGGAATCAACCTGTTTTACATCAACGGCGACAACATAATACAGACCGCGATGGTAGACAACAGGCCGATGAACGTCAACACGGGAGCCATCGAGAACAGCGGCGTAGAAGCCGAGTTTGCGTGGAAAGCGAACAGATATCTCAACCTGAACGGCAACTACAGCTTCCTGCACATGCACAACAAGGTGCTCGCCGCGCCAGAACATAAAGCGTATCTTGGTGCCGATTACCGCCGCGGACGCTGGATGTTGGCTGGCGGCCTGCAGTACATCGACGGACTGTACACCCAGGTTGACCCCACTGAAATACAAGAGAACTTCCTCCTGTTGAACGTCACAGCTGCATATAAGGCGTTGCCTTGGCTCAACATCTGGGCAAAAGGAGAGAACCTGCTGGCGCAGAAATATGAAATCAACTATGGCTACCCAATGCCAAAAGCGACATTCATGGGTGGCGTAAATATAAATATTTAATATAAGGTTATACGGTTTTCAGGTTTTAAGGTTATGCGGTTTACCTGCAAGAAGACCTTAAAACCGCAAAACCCAAGAACCGCAAAACCGTAAAAAACTATGAGTATCGGATTTCAAGAAGTACTTGTCCTTGCGTTAATAATCCTGTTGTTGTTCGGCGGAAAGAAGATACCCGAACTGATGAAGGGCCTCGGCAAGGGCGTTAAGAGTTTCAAGGACGGCATGAACGGAAAGCTGGACGACGAACAGGAAGAGCCGAAGAAGAAAGATGAATGACTCTGGTTCGTTGACGTTCTGGGAGCATCTCGACATTTTACGGGGCAGCCTGATACACATGCTCGTGGCTGCTATAGTGGCGGGAGTTGCGGCGTTTTTGCTTAAGGATTGGTTGTTTGACGTCGTACTTGCGCCGAGCAGTAGCGATTTCATCACATATCGGCTTCTCGGAGTTGAACCGTTCAGGATAGAGTTGGTGAACACTGGGCTTACCGAGCAGTTCATGATACACATGAAAGTGTCGCTCGTTGCCGGCATACTCATCGCCTCGCCGTACATCCTTTACCTGTTGTTCCGCTTCATTTCGCCAGCGTTGTACGACAACGAGCGGCGATATTCGGTGCGGCTTACGGTCGCGGCGTACCTGATGTTTCTCTTCGGAGTGGCCGTCAACTACTTTGTCATCTTTCCGTTGACCGTCCGTTTCCTCGGAACCTACCAAGTCAGCGACGACATCCATAACCTGTTGACCATCAGCTCGTACATTGACACGCTGGCAATGATGAGCCTCGTGTTCGGCATTGTGTTCGAGATACCTGTCATAAGCTGGCTTCTTGTGCGCTTCGGACTGCTAAAGAGCGTATGGATGAGCCGTTACCGGCGCCACGCAATAGTTGCAATCGTCATAGTGGCGGCAGTCATCACTCCTACGTCCGACGTTTTTACACTGTTCATGGTGTCGCTGCCAATCTGGTTGTTGTACGAAGCCAGCGTGCTGATAGTCAGGATTACGGAAAAGAAAAATTGAAAAAGTGAAAGAGTGAAAAGGTGAGAAATACATCAAAAACATTATAATTTTATGCTTAAGAAAATAAGAATTACATTGGCGACGATTGTATTCGTGCTGATTACATTGCTGTTTCTTGATGTCACAGGCACGTTACATTCTTATCTTGGATGGCTCGCCAAGATACAGTTCTGGCCCGCCTTGCTGGCGCTTAACGCAGGAGTTGTGGCGGCCTTGATAATCCTTACGCTTGTCTTCGGCCGAATATATTGCTCTGTAATATGCCCTCTCGGCATAATGCAGGACGTAGTTTCGAACATACATAGCCGCAGGAAGAAGAACAGATTTACATATTCCAACGAGAAACGTTGGTTACGTTACGGCCTGTTGGCGGTATTCATCATAGCCGCCTTAGCCGGGATAAATGTCATAGTGTCGCTCCTTGCGCCTTACAGTTCGTACGGACGCATCGCGAGCAACCTGTTCAAACCGGTTTATGAGGCCGGAAACAACGTGCTTGCAAGCATAGCCGAGAGCGTGGACAGCTACGCTTTCTACAGCGTTGACGTGTGGATTAAGAGCATGCCGACATTCATCATCGCCGTTGTGACGTTCATCATCATCGCCATTCTTGCATGGCGTGGCGGCAGGACTTACTGTAACACGATCTGTCCGGTGGGCACTATCCTCAGCTTCTTTGCCCGCTTCTCGTGGTTCAAGGTACGTATTGACGAGGACAAGTGCATTAAATGCGGCCTTTGCACAAAGAACTGCAAAGCCTCTGCGATAGATTTCAAAAACCATAAGATAGACTACAGCCGTTGCGTTGTTTGCGGAGACTGTCTCGGCAAGTGCCATAAGGGCGCGCTGAGTTTTACGAGCCAACGAGTCAACAAGTCAACAAGCAGACAAGCAGACAAGTGGACAAGTGGACAAGTCAATAAGCAAACGAGCGTGCAGGCAGACAATATGATAAACAAACAAGCAAATGACAGCAAGGCAAATCTCCTTGTTGACTCGTCACTTGTCAACTTATCAACTGTCGGAGTACCGACTGATACAGGCCGCCGTTCGTTCCTCCTTGCCGCAGCGATGGCCACTACTGGTGCCGCTTTGGCGCAGGAGAAGAAGAAAGTGGACGGTGGACTGGCAGTAATCGAGGACAAGATAGCCCCCGAAAGACTTACTCCCATCACCCCTCCGGGGTCATTGTCGGCACAACATTTCGCACAGCATTGTACGGCATGCCAGCTATGCGTGTCCAAATGTCCTAACGGTGTGCTGCGTCCGTCGACGGATTTGTCGAAGTTCATGCAGCCAACGATGTCCTACGAGCGTGGATATTGCCGTCCGGAGTGCACAAAATGCAGCGAGGTATGCCCCACCGGCGCCATCAAGCCGATTACACGAGCCGACAAGTCGTCAACGCAGATAGGCCATGCGGTATGGATTAAGAAGAACTGTGTGCCCCTGACTGACGGCGTTGAGTGCGGCAACTGCGCACGCCATTGCCCCCCCGGGGCGATAACAATGATTCCGTCAGACCCCAAGGACGAGCATTCACCGAAAATACCTGCCGTGAACGAGGCCCGTTGCATAGGCTGCGGAGCGTGCGAGAACTTGTGCCCAGCACGCCCGTTCAGCGCAATATACGTTGAAGGACACGAGGTGCACAGGGTGATTTAAGTTAAGAATGAAGAATGAAAAGTGAAGAATTCAAATCCAGGTAAACCTTGGTTTTTGATTCATAAAACATAGCTTGTAAATCAACCATTATAAAGGCGTCATGCAAAAGACGGTCTTTCGCACTGTAAAAAGCCGTCTTTGAGCCCCTAAAAGACGGCCTTTTGGAAGCCAAAAGACGGTCTTTTGGAACGCGAAACACAAAGCGTTGATACACAATGGGTTACAAAAGGCAATTTAAAAGATTAAAACATTAGTGGAGGAAGTTGGGAAACGAGGATATGGCCGACGTCAAACAAGGCATTCGTCTTTAACTACTTTAACTCCCTCTAACTACTTTAACTACTGAAAATCATGGCAAAGGAAATATCAAGAAGAAACTTCCTGAAGGCTCTCGGCGGTGGAGCCGTTGCATCGTCGGCGCTGCTTACGGCGTGCAAGGACGACAAGCAGGGCGCTGCCAAGGCGCAGGAGCCCGAGAAAGGGAAGATGACATACAGGGTAAACCCCAAGACGAAAGAAAAGGTTTCACTGTTAGGCTACGGCATGATGCGCCTTCCCGCCAAGGGAGAGGACAAGGCCTCGGCCCGTGAATTGGAGGAAACGCCTATCGACCAGGACATGGTAAACCGCCAGGTTGACTACGCCATAGAGCACGGAGTGAACTATTTTGACACGTCACCGGCCTATTGCCAGGGCATGTCGGAGCGCGCCACGGGCATCGCCCTGAGCCGTCATAAGCGTTCGGAGTACTTCATCGCGACGAAAATGTCCAACTTCTCGCCCGAGACCCATACACGGGAAGGCTCAATAGAGATGTTCGAGAACTCGCTGAAAGAGCTTCAGGTTAGCTACATCGACTACCTGTTGCTCCACGGAATAGGCATGGGCAACGATGCGCTTGCCGAGTTCAACCACCGCTATATGGACAACGGCATACTCGACTGGCTCGTCGAGCAGCGCGAGAAAGGTCGCATACGCAACCTCGGTTTCTCGTATCACGGCGACATAAAGATATTCGACATGCTGCTGAAATGGCACGACGAGGGCCGCTACCACTGGGATTTCGCCCAGATAGAGCTAAATTATCTCGACTGGAACTACGCCGACGAGATTAACCCGAGGAACACAGATGCCGTCTACCTGTACGGCGAACTGCACAAGCGCGGCATTCCCGCGGTAATCATGGAGCCGCTGCTCGGCGGACGCCTGGCCAACGTTCCCGACAACATCGTAGCCAAAATGAAAGAGCGCGAGCCGGAAATGAGCGTGGCAAGCTGGGCCTTCCGCTTCGCCGGAACGCCCGAGGGCGTGCTCACAGTACTGTCGGGCATGACCTACATGGAGCACCTCCGCGAGAACCTATGTACCTATTCGCCACTGAAACCGTTGAAGCAGGACGAGGAAAAGTTCCTCACCGACATCGCCAACGACATCTACAACCTCAAGACTATACCGTGCAACGAGTGCAACTACTGTATGCCTTGTCCTTACGGAATAGACATTCCGGCGGTGCTTTCGCACTATAACAAGTGCATAAAGGAGGGCAATCTTCCGAAAGTGGACAAGCAGACAAGTGGACAAGCAGACAAGCAAGATGGACTTGTCAACTCGTCTGCCCGTGCCTCGTCTGCTGAGCTGAGCGAATATCGGCGTGCGCGCCGTGCCTTCCTCGTGGGCTATGACCGCAGCGTTCCTCGCCTCCGCCAGGCCAGCCATTGCATAGGTTGTGGCCAATGCGTGGGCCATTGTCCCCAGCGTATCGACATTCCGAAGGAAATGCAGCGCATAGACAAGTTCGTGGAAACGCTCAAGCAGGACGTGTAATATAAGAATTTAAAGAAGTTAGGGAAGTTAAAGAAGTTATAGCCATTACCTTTGCTGCTTATAATTGGCTGGGCTACAGGCTTTAGCTTCTGGCAAAAGGTTATCCATTATTACCTTTACTGGTTTATAATCGGCAATACACTTGGCTTTAACTTCTAACGAGCGTAGCGAGTGATAACTTCTTCAACTCCTTTAACTACCAAATAAACGATGGACAAAGAACTAAGAAACATGTTGGTTGATGATGGCTGCCGCGGCGTGGCGCGTTCAGTTCAAGGTGAGATTCGGACGTTCGAGCGCCGCGGCGTAGCCGACCTTTTCAGCCTCGTTACCGACGAGCCGGACTTTCTGAGGGGAGCTTCCGTTGCGGACAGGATAATCGGACGCGGCGCAGCACTGCTGCTCGTGAAAGGCGGCGCGGCTGAAGTCTACGCCCAAGTAATCAGCTCCGGAGCCCTTGAAGTTCTCATTCAAGCAGGCATTGAGGTGGAATACGGCCAGCTTGTGGCCAACATCATCAACCGTACAGGCACAGACATATGCCCCGTTGAGAAGCTTACGGCCGACACAGCTTCGCCCGACAAGGCTTACGTGATGATAAAACAATTTCTCGAAAACATGAAAATTAGAAGTTAAAAAGTAATAGAAGTTAAAGAAGTTATAGCCAAATGCCTTGTTATATATGGCTGAAGTAATGGCTTTAACTTCTAACGAGCGCAGCGAGTGATAACTTATTTAAGTTCTATTACTTCAAAAAAGAACAACAATCAACTAAATAACACAACAATGAAAACAACATCATCAACTGCGGTTTACTCTTTGAGTTACCGTGAAAGCAAAACTTACGTGGCAGCGACACTGTTCGTCATAAGTAACATCCTGCTGCCACAGCTATGCCATCTCATGCCGCAAGGCGGCTTAATATGGCTTCCCATCTATTTCTTTACGCTCGTAGCGGCCTATAAATACGGCCTTACGGCAGGTTTGCTAACGGCAATCGTCTCCCCGATTGTCAACAGCTCACTTTTTGGAATGCCGGCAGCGTCAATGCTTCCAATCATTCTTACCAAGTCGGTACTACTCGCCTTGGCTGCTGCTTTCATCGCTTCAAAGGTGCACCGCGTGGTTCTTTGGGCCGTTGCCCTTGCCGTAGTGGCTTACCAAGGGATAGGAATGATGGCCGAATGGGGCATGACCGGCTCGCTCACTGCAGCCCTTCAGGACATCCGTCTGGGCTGGCCTGGCATGCTGGTGCAGATATTCGGCGGCTTCGCCATTATAAAGTTAATCAAGAAATAATGGCTTTTTAGAAGTTTGTGGCGTAAAAGAAGTTAGGGAAGTTATAGCCAAATGCCTTGTTGATGACAACCAATAAAGGTGATGGCTATAACTTCCCTAACTTCTTTTATTCCCTTTACTTCCTTTACTTACTCTTCTTCCACAACTTTTTCTATACGCCTCAAATGCTTGGCACGGCCCGATATAATCAGCGGAACACGCTCTACAACCACGACTGATGTGTCAAGTCCGAGCGCGTTAGGCTCGTCAATACCGATTTTGCGGATGATGGCGTAGAGGCTCATCAGCAGGTTCTGACGGCGGTCGTGCGAGTCTTCAGGATAATATATGCGGTGAATTATGACAAAACGGAAGTCGCCCGGTATGCCGTTCTTGCGCAATGAAGGGTACGTACTGGTAAGGTCAAGCTTGCCGTCGGCCACAAGGTCCTCAACTATTTGCCGCAAGTAAAGGCTCACACGGGGTTCAATCCTGAATCCGATGCGCATTGTCACGCTGAAAAGAGTATCCTTTACGAGCGGCGTAAAGGTATATTCCAACGTGTCGGGAGTGTCGACGAACTCAAGGTTTAGCAGCCAATAGTGGTCGGCACGCTTAGGTTGCTTGTTTATTATGGAGTAAACCAGCTTGTCATCCACGCTCCCTTCGCCGTGTGAATGGTTTACATATACAAGATTTGAGGCGTACTTAGGTATTGTATCGTCAGCCTTTATGTCGGATATTATGCCGTAATAGTCGCTCGTCCGTTTAGAAGAAAGATGTCGGCGGCGTATTTTCAGCGCGGCAACCCACACCAACATGATGAAACACAGCAGTCCGCCGATAAGCAGCGTGAACCAACCGCCCGCCATGAACTTTGACAGATTGGCGGCAAGGAATATCCCTTCAATCACGCAGTAGGCGCCGACAAACGCCAACGCGGCCGCACGTGCCGTACCGCTCATGCGCAGGTAGAACCCCAATAGCAGCGTCGTCATCAGCATGGTGATGGTTATCGCCAGTCCGTAAGCAGCCTCCATGCGCGACGAGTCACGGAAAAGCAGCACCGTAAGCACCACTCCCACGTACATCGTCAGGTTCACCGCCGGTATGAACAGCTGTCCTTTCACGTTTGTGGGGTGCTTGATACGCATGCGTGGCCAGAAGTGCAGGTTCATGGCTTCACTCAATATGGAGAACGAACCGCTGATAAGTGCCTGGCTGGCCACGATTGCCGCCCCCGTGGCCATTACTATAGCGAAGAGCAGCATGTCCTGTGGCACGATGGCATAGAATGGGTTTACGCCAGCAGTTATCCGTCCTGCGTTGGCCAGAATCCACGCTCCCTGCCCGAGATAGTTGAGTATCAGCATTGCCTTTACGAACAGCCAGCTTATCGTTATGTTACGACGGCCGCAATGCCCGAGGTCAGAGTACAGTGCCTCAGCACCCGTCGTACACAAGAATACGGCGCCGAGTATGAAGAACCAGCTGGGCGACTCAACAAGCAAACGCACCGCATAATACGGGTTAAAAGCCTTCAACACCTGCGGACAGGCTGTCAGCGCCGCCGCGCCAGCCACCCCGAGCAGCAGGAACCAGAGCAACATGAACGTGCCGAAGGTGCGCCCTATATGCTCCGTTCCGAACCTTTGGACGAAGAATATCACTGTGATTATCGCAATCACCACGGGCATTACTGGCAGGTCGGGGCTTATTCCCTCCAGTCCCTCGATAGCAGTAGTCACCGTGATGGCGGGCGTTATCACGCCGTCGGCAAGCAAGGTGCTCGCCCCGATAACGGCTATCACGTAAATCCACCTGCGCCTGTGTCGCCTGAGCAGGGCGTAGAGGGCCAGTATGCCGCCCTCGCCATTGTTGTCGGCACGCAGCGCGATAAGCACGTATTTTACCGTAGTCTGCAACGTAAGCGTCCATATTATACACGAAAGCGCGCCGAGGATATAGTCAGTGTCGAGCGTCTCGCCGGTGCTTACGATGGCTTTCATCACGTAAAGGGGCGACGTTCCTATGTCGCCGAACACTATCCCGAGTGTCATCAACAGCCCGGCCAACCCGGCCTTACCGGCCGTCGTGGCTGTGGCAGCATGTCTTAAATCAGCCATAAAAGCAATCTTTTTGTAATGTAAATTGTCCTGTTTATCTTGAAAAACAAGTGCAAATATAGTCCAAATAGTCTGAACGTACAAGAAATGACACCTTTTATACGACACGAAAAGACCGTAATTTTTGACACAAACATAACCAGTTGATAATCAACATGTTACCTCAGCCACCACAAAATGCCGCCTTTTAGCCTCCAAAAGACGGCATTTTAGCGTGCGATTGACGGCCTTTTGCCTTGCTGTTTGCCGTCTTTTGCCAACCCGAAAATATGCTACGGCACGACGGCTTGCGGCAAGTTTTATGCAGGATGGTGTCCGTGTGTTGTGTAAAATGTGTAATTTTGCGGTATGAAACGACTTCTTCCGCTCATCATAACGCTTGCGCTCCTTATGCTTTCGTGCGACAGGTACGCCAAGTATGAACCCATGTTTTATCCCATCGACAGCGTTTCGTCTACCCATCCTGACAGCGCCCTGCGCCTGCTTGAGGCATTGAAGCCTAAGATTGAGAACGCTCCGGAGCGCATTAAGGCGTATTACGGCTTGATGGAGACCAAGTATATGCTCAGGTCTGGAGCCAAATTCACCTCCGACAGTACCATCCGTGCAGTGGCGGACTTCTACGAACGCCACGGCGACGACAACCACCGAATGTTCTCCAAACTGCTGCTTGGGTGCGTAAACCGTAGCATGGGCGACAACACCGAGGCCATGCTCAACCTCGAGGCGGCTGCCGCCAGCGCCGACACTACGTCGGACGACTGCCTGTACGTGGTGCTCGGCCAGGTGTACGCCCATCTTTCGCAGGTTTATCTTGACGAGTACATGCCGCGTAACGTCATCCGCGCCTCGCGCCTTTGCTACCGATATTCAATGAAAGCGGGTGATACGCTCACGGCGTTGAGCGGCCTTGACCATATATCCAACGCCTACATCTTCATGGGACAGCCCGATTCTGCCCTCGCGGTAACACTCCGCTCATCGCGCCTTTTCCGCGAGAGCGGCTACGTTGAGGCTTCGGCAATATCGCAGGCAAAGCTCATAGAGATATATCTTGACCGTGGCGACACGGCCAATGCGGCGCGCTGCATGACCGTGTTCGACCGCGACTCGCGCGTAATAGGCGTTGATGACAACGTAGAACCCCACTACCAAGGCATTTATTACGTAAAAGCCATCTATTCAGTCAGCACCAACCGCCTTGACTCCGCCGCCTACTGGTTAGGCAAGATACGGCAGATAGACAATCCGTCGCTCAACATCCGCGAGGCGGCTGCATACGTCGCGTGGCAGATATACGACAAGATGGGTGCCAAGGACTCCGCACTGAAATACGCAACGGTGAGCAGTGAACTCTCCGACAGCCTGACAACGGAGATTATGAGAAACACATGCTCGGTTGTGCAAGCGCAGTATGAGCGCGGCAACCTGCGTAGCCAAGTGGCCGACAAGGCTCTCGAGGCCGAACGGATGAAGACCACCGCCCTGGCCGTTGCCCTTGTGCTGCTCGCCGTCTTGTCCGCTTCTGTATATATAATAAGGAAAAGGCGTGCCGAGATGCGCCGCCGTGAACAGCGCCACAGGCAGGACATCGACGCCCTGACACGCGCCCAAACCGACCTGCAACAGCTGCTCACGCTGACTGAAGAGGAGCGCGACGCCCTCATAAAAGACAAGCGAGAGGCAATTGAACGCCTGCAAAGCATGGAGACTTTACAGCGTAACGTTGACGCGGCGACCGTGGAAGAGCGTCTTGCCAACGCCGACATTGCCCGCCGTTTCAGGCAGATAGCCGAAAATCCCCTCGCCCACCCGACGCCCGAAGAATGGCAGGAACTGCGCTCGATGATAAACTCTGAGGTGCCCGGTTTTTACTCAACGCTGAACAACGGGCACGTTCTGCGCCCCGACGAATACGACCTCTGCATCCTCCTCCGCCTGCATTTCAAGCCATTGGAGATAAGCAACCTCACCGACATTTCACAGAAAAACGTGTCCGCAATACGCCGAAGGCTCTTGCAGAAGGTACTCGGCCACGACGGTAAACCCGCCGAGTTTGATGATTTTATCATAGGGATTGTCAGATGATTTTTAGGGAGTTAGCCGGAGTTAACGGGAGTTAGGCTCACTGCGTTCGCCGGAGTTAACGGACAAATGCCTTGCTGTCAAGAGCAAAACTATTGTCCGTTAACTCCCGATAACTCCGGCGCGAAGCGCCTAACTCCCGTTAACTTCCTATTCTACAACGCCCATAAACAGGGCGTTGTAGAATATTGTAGAAAATGGCGGACGATTTTTTACAAGCTGTTTCATGGCGTTTTAATACCTTTGTCGCCGTAAACCAAAACACATACGACGATGAGAAAAATACTTGTTTCATTCCTTTTGCTATCCGTTTGTCTGACGATAAAAGCGCAGACGGCGGCCGACGACTCGCTAAGACTTGACAGTATAGTGCGCACGTTGCCCGAGGTGATGGTCAGCGGAGAGCGTCCTGTGGTGAAAGTAAGGGGCAGCGCGTTAGTGTATGACGTCAACCGGTTGCCAGGAAACACAACTACAGACAACGCATACGACGCCTTGAAGGCACTGCCCGGCGTCGTGGAGACGGACGGAAGCCTTACCCTTGGCGGGCGGGCGGTGACCGTTATCATGGACGGACAGGTGACAAACCTCAGCCAGGAGCAGCTAACGCAGGTGCTGAAGAGCGTGCCCAAAGACAGGGTTGGCGACGTAGAGGTTATGTATAACGCGCCGGCGAAGTACCAGGTGCGCGGCGCTTGCATCAACATTAACTTCAAACACGAGACCGCCGAGCGGCAAATGCTTACGGGAGAGGTGTTCGGTCTGTATGACCAGAGCCACCACGCGGCGTTCCAGGAGCGTGCTACTGTTGTATATTCGGGCAAGAAACTGACGGCCGACCTTATGTACTCACACGACCAGGGCGACTCTTACGGCACACGGGAGATAACAACCCACCACGCCCTCAACGACGGAACAGTGCACGACATACAGTCGTTTGAGCGTACGCTCGGCACCGGACACAACCACAAGTTCCGCCTTTCTGCGGGCTACAACTTCTCGGACAATCACCGCCTGAGCCTAAGTTATTACGGCAACTATGCCACAACGGACAACCGCCAGCGCATGAGCGGCTCGATAATGGGGCGCAACGACCTCGACTCTAAGCCGTGGCTGCACGACGTTTCGCTTGACTATAAACTACCGTTCGGCACGAACGTCGGCGCTGAATACACCTATTATAACAGTCCGCAGACGCAAAGGCTCAGCAGTGTGCTGGCCGACCGCGAGCTGAACTACCTCGTAGACAACCGCCAAAAGCTGGATATCTGGCGCGTATATGCCAAGCAGGAGCATACGCTTAAAGGCGGTTGGGGCCTCAACTACGGCGCGTCGTACCTGCGGAGTACGGACAACAGCCATCAGGCCTATCGGCCTTTAGAGCAGACGAGTGACGAGTTGACAAGCAGACAAGTTATTAGTCGACAAGCTGACAGGCAGACGAGCAGACAAGGAGATATGCCTTCTTTGTTGTCATCAAGTGACGATGCAAATTTCCTTGTCGACTTGTCTGCTCGTTACTTGTCTGCTGAAACTTCACCCCTTGTTGACTTGTCAACTCGTAACTTGTCAACTAAAAAAATCGAGAATACGGTGAATCTGTACGCAGGTTTCAACAAGAATTTCAATAATAAGGTTATCATCGACGCATCGCTTGCAGCCGAATACTACAACAGCACGGCGTGGAACGAATGGAACTGGCTGCCCACCCTGAACGTGACTTACCTTCCGGCGGAGGGCCATGTGCTGCAACTTGGCGTGGGCAGCTCGACAAATTATCCCGAATATTGGGCCGTGCAGGACTTCATAACGTACAGTAACGGCGGCTATGACCAAATCGTTGGCAACCCGGAACTGAAGCCTTCGCACGAATACCAGGCAAACCTGACATACGTGTTGAAGAACAAATACGTCTTTACGGGCTGGTTCTCGTACACCGACGACCATTTCATGCAGACACTGTACCAGCGTCCAGACGAGCTGACGGAGACGTTCCGCTGGGTGAACTTCGACTTCCAACAGCAGGCGGGGCTTATGGCGACGGTTCCGCTGAAGCTCGGCGGCTGGTACAGCGGCAACTTTACGGCCATGGGAATATGGATGAAACATAAGGACAGCGACTTCTACGACATACCCTTCGACCGCTCCAAGCTGCTCGGGATATTCTCGCTGAAAAACGAGTTCACCATCTCCAAGAACCCCGAAATAGTCCTTTCGCTCAACGGGCAGGTGCAAACAAAGGCCATACAGGGCAACTACGACCTGCCAGCGGCGGGCCGTGTGGACGCCGCAGTGCAGCTGAGGTTCCTCAAGAACAAGCGCGCCACGCTGAAAGTGTACTGCAACGACATATTCGAGACGTCGCACATTGACCCTTACATCCGCTTCCGTGGGCAGGACTTCAACATGAAGATGTCGAGCTTCCGCCACGTAGGAGTGACCTTCAGCTACGCTTTCGGCAGCTATAAGGAAAAGGAACACAAGGAGGTTGACACCTCACGCTTCATGAAATGACGCTCCGCTTCAGCGTATTCCGTATCTTACTGTAAGTCAGCAAATTACAGACAACGTTACGAAAGGCCGTCTTTTACAAGCTAAAAGATGGCCTTTTGTTGTGTAAAAGACGGCCTTTCGTAACGTGAAATACGGCCTTTTGCAAACATGGTGGCAAAATATTGAAAAGCATTTCCTTGGTTTTCATTTTGTATTAAGTGTATTTTTTACTATCTTTGTATCCTGTAATATAAAACCTTAAACTGATAAAAACAATGAGCAATGTAAAGTTTTTGCCTGTGTTGGCTGCCGCAATGTACGCCGTTCAGGCTTTGGCTCAGAACCCGATAGTACAGACCGCATACACCGCCGACCCTGCGCCGATGGTGTACAACGGACGTATGTACCTGTACACGAGCCACGACGAGGACGAGTCAACATGGTTTACGATGAACGACTGGAAACTATATTCCACCGAAGACATGGTCAACTGGACCGACCACGGCACGGTTCTGTCCTACAAGACGTTCGGATGGGCGCAAGGAGACGCATGGGCAATGCAGTGCGTTGAGCGCGACGGCAAGTTCTATGCCTACGTGCCGGTAACGATGAAAGGCGGCGGAGGAGCCATCGGCGTGGCCGTAGCCGACAGTCCATACGGCCCATTCCACGACCCGCTGGGCAAGCCTCTTGTGTCGAGCGGGAAGGGAGACATTGACCCTACGGTGATGATTGACGATGACGGACAAGCGTATCTTTACTGGGGAAATCCGTTCTGCTATTACGTAAAACTAAACGAAGACATGATTTCCTATTCGGGAGACATAGTGGCAGTGCCCATGACCGAGGAGGCGTTCGGACGCCGTGAGGGCAACATACCGGAACGCCCGACACTCTACGAGGAAGCCCCTTGGCTGTACAAGCGTGGCGGATGGTACTACCTGTTATGGGCCGGCGGCCCCATACCCGAGCACCTTGGCTATTCAATGAGCCAAAGCCCGACGGGGCCGTGGAAGTATGCCGGCACGCTGATGCCCACCGAAGGAGGCAGCTTTACCAACCATCCAGGCATAATAGACTACAAGGGCTCCACATACTTGTTCTACCATAACGGAGCGTTACCCGGCGGTTCGGGCTTTACGCGGTCGGTATGCGCCGACAAAGTAACCTTCAACGGCGACGGGACCATAAGGCAAATGAAAATGACCGACGGCATACAGGAAGGCCTCTTGCCGCTGAACCCTTACCGCAAGACGGAGGCAGAGACGATGGCTTATTCTGAATGGATGAAGTCAGACGCCAATAACGAAGTAGGAGTATTCGTCAACGCCATGCATGACGGCGCGTACACAAAAGTGAAAGGTGTTGATTTCGGCAGCGAAGGAGCGGCCAAGGTCACGGTACGCATTGGCACGACACACCATAGCGGGGTGACAATGGAAGTCAGGGCGGACGGTATTCAGGGCACGTTGCTGGCCACGCTGGACGTACCGATGACCGGAGGCGACGACCGTTGGGCGCTTGTCACAGCCGACGTGGCCGGCATCAAGGGCGTACACGACCTGTACTTCGTATGCAAAGGCAACAAGCCGGGACGCCTGATGTATTTCGACTACTGGATGTTCCATCGCCGGAAATAATACGCATCGCGCAAAAAACAATAATTAAATATGGCGCGCAACACACCACGGGGCGCAAAATGGAAGTTTGTTCATAACGCTTTTATTTTGCGCTTCGCCGTTAAATGTATCATAACCGGATAAAACAGGCTGCGTCTCGGAAATGCTAAATAAAGTTTGTTTCTCGCACTTTTATTTTGCATTTCGCTCAACTTGCACTATCTTTGCAGCCTAAAGGCGTTAAGATGTTATGTTTTCGTATCCTTACGCAGACATTAGTTTTGATTTAATATTAAGCTAACATATATACAAATGGCACAAGAAGATGTTTTTAAGAAAATAGTGTCCCACTGCAAGGAGTATGGTTTCGTATTCCCGAGCAGCGACATTTACGACGGTCTGGCAGCCGTCTACGATTACGGACAGAACGGTGTTGAACTGAAAAACAACATTAAGGAATACTGGTGGAAGAGCATGGTGCTGCTTCACGAGAACATCGTGGGTATCGACTCGGCCATCTTCATGCACCCTACTATATGGAAAGCCAGCGGCCACGTAGACGCTTTCAACGACCCGCTGATAGACAACCGCGACTCGAAAAAACGCTATCGTGCCGACAACCTGATAGAAGACCAGATCGCAAAGTACGACGAGAAAATAGAAAAAGAGGTAGCCAAGGCACGCAAACGCTTCGGCGAGGCTTTCGACGAAGCCAAATTCCGCGAGACCAACCCGCGCGTAATTGAGCACCAGCAGAAGCGCGACGCCCTGCACGAACGCTACACGAAAGCGATGCAAGGCCCCGACCTTGAAGAACTGAAGCAGATAATCCTTGACGAAGGTATAGTTGACCCCATCAGCGGAACAAAGAACTGGACCGACGTGCGCCAGTTTAACCTGATGTTCTCAACCGAGATGGGCTCGGCCGCCGACGCTACAAACAAAATTTACCTGCGCCCGGAGACGGCACAGGGTATATTCGTGAACTACCTCAACGTGCAGAAGACGGGCCGCATGAAGATACCGTTCGGCATAGCACAGATAGGCAAGGCCTTCAGGAACGAAATTGTAGCACGCCAGTTTATCTTCCGTATGCGCGAGTTCGAGCAGATGGAAATGCAGTTCTTCGTTAAGCCCGGCACCGAGATGGAATGGTTTAATAAATGGAAGGAGCTGCGCATGAAGTGGCACCAGGCACTTGGCTTCGGCGCGGAGAACTACCGCTTCCACGACCACGAGAAGCTGGCCCACTACGCCAATGCAGCTACCGACATCGAATTCCGCATGCCGTTCGGCTTCAAGGAAGTGGAAGGCATACACAGCCGCACCGACTTCGACCTGTCACAACACGAGAAATTCTCGGGCAAGTCAATCAAGTACTTTGACCCGCAGACAAACGAAAGCTACACCCCGTACGACATCGAGACCAGTATCGGAGTAGACCGCATGTTCCTGTCAGTTATGTGCCACTCTTATTGTGAGGAACAGCTCGAGAACGGCGAGACACGTGTTGTACTGAAACTGCCTGCTGCCCTCGCTCCCGTCAAGCTCTGCGTAATGCCTCTGTTGAAGAAAGACGGACTGCCGGAGAAAGCCCGCGAAATAATCAACGACCTGAAGTTCCACTTCAACTGCCAGTACGACGAGAAGGATTCTATCGGCAAACGCTACCGCCGCCAGGACGCAATAGGCACGCCTTACTGCGTAACGGTAGACCACGACACTCTACAAGACAATACCGTGACACTGCGTTTCCGCGACACAATGGAACAGGAACGTGTCAACATAGCCGACCTGCGTGGTATCATCGAAGACAAGGTAAGCATAACGAGCCTGTTAAAAAAATTACAATAAATGAAGAGATACAACATATTAATCCTGCTTCTGGCATTGTTATCGCCACTGGCACTAACGTCGTGCAGCGAAGACGAGAATACCGTAGAGGAATTTCCAGACTGGCAAAACCGCAACGAGACTTACTTCAACAACATATACGAGCAAGCCAGGGCTAACACGGACGGTAACTGGAAACTGTTTCTGAACTACTCGCTCGAGGATACCATCCCGACAGATACATACGACTACATCGCCGTTGAGGTGCTAACCGAGGGTACGGGCAGCGGTTGCCCCATGTACACCGACTCGGTTCTGGTGAACTACCGTGGACGGCTCATCCCATCGACGTCGTACGCCGACGGCTACGTTTTCGACGAGTCGTATGAAGGAGAGTACAATCCAGCCACGGCAATGCCGGCACAGTTATATGTTGGCGGTGTGGTCGACGGCTTCGCCACGGCCCTTCAGCACATGCACATAGGCGACCATTGGCGTGTATATATCCCCTACCAGCTGGGCTACGGAGTATCAGGCACGACATCGATTCCGGGCTATAGCACTCTTATTTTCGACATCGCCCTTATTGCTTACTACCGCGCGGGCGTATCGCCGGGACCTTGGCGTTCGGCAGAAAGCGGATGGATAACCGAATAAAAGGTATATATAACAAGGCAAGAAGCGGAAACATAGAATTATGATTTCCGCTTCTTTCTTTATATTATATCGCCCACATAAACTTTCATCGTGAAATGTAACCATATAAAATGCAAAAAATTCAAGTACATATACATATTTTGATTTAGGTCAAAAATATGCACTTTCATGGCAAAAAACAGCAAAAAGTCTTTGCTGTGTGCGCAAACAGTAGTATCTTTGCATCGTCAAAACAAAACAATAGGTGTTAGTTCAATAGGTATTAAGTTATAAGGTAAAGTTAAGATTGCTTTGATACAGGATAACAACCATGCCGTGAGGCATCGTCAAAAGTTTTCATAGGTATACAAGGTAAAAAGGATTGTTTAGGTAACAGATGTTTAAAAACCTGTTTGCTGTGTTTCACAGCAACAGGATTCGGGGGTGGAGAAAGCATTAATACACGACCTCCGATTTTATTTAAGAAAAAGTTTCATAGTTAATGTTGATAATTGTGACGGGAGCCATCGAACGAGGCTTCCGTTTTATTTTTGCACAAAAACAACAACCAACACAGCTGGCAATATACAACCTAATGGCGTATAAAAACGCTTATTACACAAAAACTCCGCAATATTCTTGCTTATTCGGCAAAAAGAATGTACCTTTGCAACCGTCTTATGACGGACATTAGTAAATAAAAACTGTCAGATTCTGGTTATAATCAATAACCTGAGAGACATGCGCTTGTGGCGAAATTGGTAGACGCGCCAGACTTAGGATCTGGTGGCTTACGCCGTGTAGGTTCGAGTCCTATCAGGCGCACGAAAGAAGGCTTCTAATTAGTTGTGTATCAGCGACTTGCAGAAACCTTCTTTTATTTTTGTCAACCGTTTGTCAACCAACAATTCTCCCTTTCACCAATTTTTGCAAAGAACATTCTGCCAACAAAGATACGAAAAATATATTTTCGTTGATGGATTTTCCCGAAATTTCTTAATTTTGCAATAAACTAATTACACATAATCATGAACAAAGACATGGAATTAGACTATAAAGACGAATTATTTTCTTTAATAGATAGGCTTTCTGAAAACATGAAGAAAACATGTGAAGACATGGAGGCTAAAGCACGTCCTGAAATTAAAAATAACACGTATGCTATACTTTATGACAAATGCCTATCTTTTCTTAAAGTTTATCTTGATAAAGATGAATTCTTTAAACTGGCAAATTTTGCAAATCAGAAAAAGCATATAAGTTATAAAAAAATGCTGTTTGACGATATGGATAAAAACTTGTCCGAAGACGACATGCGAGATTTGGTCCGTATGTTTAAAGCACTTGAATATGCACAAATCAGCAATATAAGAAATGCTGACAACAAGAAGCTGCTCCAAAAATATTGCATAAAATATGACGTTAATGAATTTTATCAATATGCGACACTGCTGAAAGAAAAAATTATAGAGTCAACGATGAATGCTTTATACAAGGATTTATATGACTTATATATACGAAGTTTAAGAAGTTATGTAGATTTCAAGATTAACTTACCCATATTCGCTGATTTATCCCACTATAGAAATAACATTCTAGTTAGGAATGAAGAATGGGATAATTTAGTAGAAGAAAGCAATGCACATATCTTTAATAAAGTGTTGTCGATAATTAGAGATGGGTGCAATAAGAAATATGATAAAAGGAAAGCAATACCTATATCCATATCAACAAATGATAAAGAACAGATAATTATTGCAGAAAATATAGCCACCGCTCTCAAGGAAATATACTTTTCATATAATGCGTTAACGAAATTGTCTAAATTTTATAAAGACATGGAACAGTTATATAGGGCAGGTGAAAAATCCTTTAAAATAAAATCTATAAATATAAATGGCTACGAAAATGAAAATAAAATAAAATTAGAGAATGAAGATTCCGATATTACAATAAATATTATAAGAGATGAACTTGCCAGATTTGTTACATTTTGGATGCTGCCAAAATATAAAAAAGAAATAGCAGACAATCTTAATGATGTTGGTGCAAAGTATGAGAAATTTGCAATAAGAACAATCACAAATATTTTCGTCGAGCATGGCATTTTTACGAAACGTGGTACAAATGAATACAATATAAAAGACAAACAAGGAAACACATATAAGTTACCGAACTACATTGCTATCCTTATTTATGAAATATGTAAAAGTTTGGGTATCAGTAATGTTGAAGAACAGGGAAGTACAAGATTTAAAGATACAGTGGATTATGCCAAAAAGCAATATATCGGAGGGATGTTAAGATTCGATGCAGGCAATATTGGAGATATTAATATTAAACCTTTATTTTCAGATTATAATAAATACATCATTTTGAAATATGGAACAAATAAAACTGACGGGAAAAAACAAACAGCTTCACCTAATCCAGTTTAATCCTATTCGTTCTTTTAACTAAAGGATTTGTAAAACGTAATTCTGGATATAAAAATCTCAATCAATAATAAGTAAGACAGATGAAGGGAATATTATTAATAAATTAAAACGTTGATAATAATATCTGTCTCTTATACACATCTCCGAGCCCACGAGACACTC
>ENA-UAML01000128-UAML01000128.1-human-gut-metagenome-genome-assembly--contig:-NODE-128-length-29537-cov-5.995285_pt1 | contig 29537 bp, 20 predicted proteins | sample MGYA00244211_ERZ654495 | MGnify/ENA primary metagenome ERZ654495 (study PRJEB26926, sample SAMN06164685) | human gut metagenome | biome: ENVO:00009003; feature: ENVO:2100002; material: ENVO:00002003... | reverse complement strand
GATTAGCGAGTGTCTCGTGGGCTCGGAGATGTGTATAAGAGACAGATGAAAAGGAACATGCCAAGGTGTTCTTCAAGCTGTTGAAGGACGCCTGCGTTGAAGTAACGCACACCGTTTGCACGGCTCCCCTGGAATCCACGGAGGAATGCCTGCTGGCCGCCGCTGCCGGCGAGCGCGACGAATGGTCCGAAATGTACCCCACGTTTGCCGAGGTGGCTGACCGTGAAGGCTTCCCCGCCATTGCGGAAACCTTCCGCCAGATTGCCACTGTGGAACAGCACCATGAGGCGCGCTACCTCAAGCTGGCTGAAAACGTGCGCGAAGGCAAGGTATTTGCCAAGGAAAAGGAAATCCAGTGGAAGTGCCGCAACTGCGGTTACGTGCACACCGGCTCCACCGCCCCCAAGGTGTGCCCGGCCTGCGTGCATCCCCAGGCGTTCTTTGAAGAACTGGCGGACAACTTCTAATCGTCCTTTCTCCAGAAACATGATTGGGGCCGGTTTCACGAGCTGATCGTGTGATCGGCCCTCTTTTTACTTACGGACGCCTTACGCTGATGGACTGGAAACGCACGGATGCGGTGTGGATGAAATATGGGCGCAGCCTCTGGAAATTCGCCGGAAGCTACGGGCTGGGCATCGCTCTGATGCTGATCCTGCTGGTGCTGACGTTTGCCGGAACGCTGCATCAGGTGCGGCTGTCTTCCTCCATGGGGCCGGAGGCGGCCATAGAATCCTTCTTCGGCGCGCCGTATGTGCTGATACCGCTGGGCGGGGAAAACTCCCTGGTTTCCCTGCCGCTGCCCGGCATGGGCATTACCTGCGCCCTGCTGTTTGCCAACCTGCTCATAGGCGGGATGTTCCGCGTCCGGTGGACCTGGAGGCACGCGGGCGTGCTGGTGGCCCACGGCGGCATTCTGCTGCTGCTGGCCGGCATCATGCTGGGCAATAAAATGACGGTGGCCGTGGACCAGGTGGAACTGCCCCAGGGCGACCGGGTGCACGAGCAGTCCCTGCCGTTTGACCTGCGCCTGAACCGCTTCGTGCCGGAATTTTATCCCGGCACCTCCAAGCCCAAATCCTATGAATCCCAGGTAACCGTCTTTCCGGAATCCGGCGGCCAGTATGATGCCGTCATCCGCATGAACGAGCCTCTCCGCCTTTCCGGCTGGACGCTGTACCAGATGAGCTGGGGGCAGGACTCCCTGCATCCGGGCAGGCTCATCTCCGTCCTCCGCGCTTCCCACAATCCCCTGGAGCAGATGCCCAAATGGTCTTCCTACATCATTGCCGCGGGACTGCTGTGGCACTTTGCCTGCGTCTTCGGAAGGTACCTGCGCCGCAAACCCGGCCAGGCTCCCGCCGGAACGGAGGCGGCGGACGCGCCGCCTGCGCCTGATAGGCATTTGCGTGCTGGTGGCGGCAATCTTCGGCGTCGGCATGCTGGCGGCCCGGCCTGCCTCTCATCCGGTCCGGGTGGAGCATTACGTGCCCTGGTCCTCCTTCCTGGTGGAACGGGCCGGGGCGATGGCCGTCCAGGACGGCGGGCGCCTGAAGCCCGTCTCCACGTACGCGGGCTTCCATCTGCTCCGGACCCTGGGCAAAAGAAGCTTTGCCATGGAGACGCCGGAGGGGAAAAGGAAACTCTCTCCGGTGGAATGGATGCTGGACTGCATGTTCCGCCCGGAATTCGCGGAACAGTATCCCGTCTTCCTGGTTAACCGGGAGGAAGTAGTCAGGCGTCTGCACCTGCCGGACCAGGCGGACAAGCGGAAAAAATACTCCTACGCGCAGATTGCGGAACACTGGGAGGAAATGACCCGCGCCGTCCGGGAAATCCGGCTGCTGGGAGAAACGAACTTGACGGAAGCCCAGAAGGAAATCCTGGCCCTTTCCCGCAACTTTGACGTGGTGCGCGGCTGGATGCTCGGCTCCCGTATCATGCTGGAAGACCCCTCCGCCATGGAACGGATGGAATTCCCCCGCTGGTTCCCCTCTGCGGGCCAGCATGGGGAGCGTCTGTGGACGGCCGCCCCGGACAAAGCCACCGGAGCCTTTCTGGCCATGGCCTCCCTGCTGGAACGCAAGGCCATCGGCATGGAAGGAGCGGAAGCCTCCGGACTGCGGATGAAGGCGGAAGGACTGCTGCTGGAAAAACTGGCGCAGCCCAATGAAGCCGCCTCCGCCGGGGAACGGCACAGCCTGGAAAGGGAAATCTTCTACTACCGTCTGGACCCGCTCTATGCCTCCCTGGCCGTCTTTGTGGCGGCGTTCGTGTGCCTGCTGCTCTGCGCCCTCTTCCGTCCTGCCGCCAACGCTCCCCTCTGGCGCCGTTTTCTGCGGCCCGGCGGGTTCAGCCCTGCGTGGCTGCTGGGTGCGGCGGGGACCGGCGTGCTGGCGGCGGCCCTGGTCATCCGCGTGCTCATCACCATGAGGTCCCCGGTGGGCAACACGTATGAAACCATCGCCTTCATCGCGTGCATGGGCGTGCTCTGCGCGCTGGTGGCGGAGCTGTTCAGCAAAAAGGGCATCGTGCTGGCGGCGGGGCTTCTGCTGGGGGCCTTCTCCTGCCAGATGGGCATTCTGTACGAATCCTCCCAGGCCGTGGACCACATGGACCCCCTGGTAGCCATCCTGCGCTCCAACTTCCTGCTCTCCACCCATGTCATCACCATTGTGCTGGGGTACGTGGCCGGGTTGCTGGCGGCGGTGCTCTCCCATGTGTACCTGCTGGCCTCTCCCCTGCGCCTGATCGGCAGGAAAACGGAACAATCCCTGGACCGCATGGCTTACGGCATCCTGTGCTTCTCCCTGGTATTCACGCTGGTGGGAACGGTCTTCGGCGGCATCTGGGGCAATGAATCCTGGGGGCGCTTCTGGGGCTGGGATCCCAAGGAAAACGGGGCCCTGATGATTGTGCTGTGGCAATTGACCGTGCTGCACGCGCGGAAAGCCGGGTGGCTGTCCCCCTGGCTGCTCCACTTCAGCAACGTGGTGGGCGGCGTCATCATCGCCTTTGCCTGGTGGGGCGTCAACATGCTGGGCGTGGGCCTGCACTCCTACGGCTTCACCTCCGGCCGTGACGCCCTGGACATTTTCTACTGGTCTGAAGCCGTCCTGTGCGTCCTCTTCGTCATCCTGCATTACCGCGCGCTCCGGCGCGTGGACATCAGGTAGGCGGAGAAGGACGCATTTTTCTCATTTTCTCCTTGCCGGTCCGGGTTCCCCGGTATATATTCCCGCCACCTCATGCACGGATAGCTCAGTGGTAGAGCGGCTGTCTTACACACAGTTGGTCGGGGGTTCGAATCCCTCTCCGTGTACCAAAGACTTTCTTTTATAAAAATTAAATAAAAAAGCCGCGCTCTGAATGCGCGGCTTTTTTATTGTTATTAAAGCATGATATAATTAATTATTTAATGCTGGACAAGAAGTGTAATGGAAGAAGTATAGTGCTTTTTTAATACCAGTGGTAGGAATTATGTTAGCAGCTGATGCAATGGTATGAAGTTGAGATTTAAAAATTGTTGTATTTTGTTTATTATAAGTTTTTTATGATTTTTAAAAATTCCGGAAGCTGCAAAATTTAGAAGGCAAATTTCTCCGGAAATATTTTTCTTGAGGAATGAAATTTAAAAACACGCAAAATGAATAAAATTGTGTTCATGTAAAAGTTGGTTGTTTCTCTTGCCGTATCTGATTTTAGTGATTGTGAATGGAGTTTGAATTTATTGCTGATCTGTTTGATGGAATCAAACATAAAACACGTTAGTTTTAATATAAATATTAATTCAGGTAATAAGAAATCTTCTATAGAGGATAAATAAATAATACAACAAATTTTCGAGGCGTGACCGGACTCAGAAAAAAATGATCATCAGGGCCCACCAGGTTTCATTAGGTGTTACGCCAGATACCTCCCCCGACAACCATCTGGAATATATGTGCAGGTATCTCAAACTGATGAACAGGAGTAAAAAAAAGCGCTGGTTCCACAGTGAAAAAAACTCTGCGATCGTTTTCCTATCCAAGAGGTGCGGCATAGGAAATTGAAAATCAGCCAGACGGTTTTCGTTGAAAGAATTATATTAACGGCTCAGTTCTCTGCTTCGTTAGCCCCCATTGATCAAGGGCGTCATCAAGGGAATCAAAGGAACTGTACCCCAGTTCTTCGTTCTTCATGGTCTTACTAATTACCAGATGTCCCCAGTCAACAATATAACGCGTTCCGTTCTGATCTACGTAATCCCCGGTTTCTCCCGGTACGGCTTTGCACCATACCTTTTCCAACTGCCGGATTTTGGCTTTGGACGTAGACGTTCCATTCCATTGAACCGTAACAGTCCACCCGCGGTGCGTGGCTCCTTCTATGGCTGCAAGAAGCTCGGGAGCCGATTTATGATCCACATGGACTCCAATGGTCAATTCCCACGTTGCTCCAGTTATCCCGTCAGCGGACATCCGCAAGCTATTGATGATACTCAATGCGGTAGGAAGATCCAATTGCGTCGCATGAAACGCATTCCCTCCGGCGACTATTTCCGGCAGGGTCAAATAGGCATACAGGCCATTTCCTTCGGCATCCAATGCCTGCTCCAGGCCACTCTCATAAATGCTCTGTCCATTTGCATCAACCGGATAGCGGCATGTTTTCAAATTGAAATTCCAACTCATAAAATTGGTGGCGTACATGGCCTTCGGTAATGCGGAGCCGAATTCCACCATAGATTTGTTGGACATAAACGCGTTGTTGACATTAGTTACATTTTTTAGATTGTGCTTAAAATCAACCAGACCCGCGCCCTCCGCCATGTAGGACAAGGACGTTACATTGCCAAAGTCCATATGAATGCGGCGGCATTTGGCAGCACCGTAAATCAATGTATCGCATGAGGTAATATTTGTTGACGATATCGTCACCTCATCAACGTCAGATTGTCTAAACATCCCAGTGCATATTGTTAAATTAGGGAATCTCCATGATGACGGGAAGCGGGTCAGCTTGGAGAGAGTGAAAAGATTAGTTCCATTTGTCAATGCGGTCAGGGCTGCTGGCTCCGGCATATCATCTGGCAAGGCGGTAATAATTGTGCCATCGCAAAAATCCCGTATAATATTTTCCCGTGTCCACTCATACTGGTAGGCGTAATAATACGCAGCTGCCTTGTAGAGGGAGGGCAGGACATCAGCAGGTATCTGCACGGCGCCGAGTGTTACAGGCCCCCCAATGTTAATGCCGCCGTTGGCATTATAGGTTCCCGTTGTCGTCAGGCTTCCTGCAAGCGTCATATTGCCGCTCTCATCCAAGTGGGGAGCGGTATTCCATCGGTTGCGCTCCTCTTCCGTGATATGGACTGACGCGTCCGCTTTGTGGGCATCGAATGTTTCCGTGCTTACTTTGGAATTAACTTCAGATGCTTCAGCCTTGGAGTTCCAGGCCGTTCGTTCATCCTCTGTGATGTGAACGGAATTATTTTTTTCATGCTCATAAAAATCATTATGGGCCGTCAGTAAAATTCCGTTGATGGAAGTAATTTTATCCATGATTTTTGTTTATTATTGGTTGTAGTGAGGTAGTTGAACAACTTTGGCGCCTCCTTATCCATGATGAACTCCGGCTCATCCGGCATGGAAGGCTTGCACCTTCCACGCGGGCTGGCTTCTTCAACGGTCAGGGCAACTCTGGACGGGATTCATGAGAACCTCCCCTTCCTTCGGTTGCGGATGGGCTGAAATTTGATCCAGCGGCGCCCTGGCTTGAAGTGCCTTACATTCCCCGGATAAAATGGAAACGGTTGAAACCCACTTCGGAAAAAATCTACGGCTGTCCCGGAGAAAGGTCATCCCGCATGGAACGTTAAGACTGCATGAATGCTGCTTTTGCCTGGAGCATCATTTGGACGTCTGCCGTTATGGATAAAAAAGCTGCCGCACCTTTCGGTGCGGCAGCCCCTGTTTAATGATATATTGAATCGGTTCCTGAATGGGAATGAATCAGGCGCCGAAATCCAGCGCCTTGGGTTCGCGGGCCCAGACGCGGTGCTGTTTCATGGCCGTGATGAAAGGTTTCATCAGGGCCTTGGTGTCTTTCGGCGTGAGCAGCCCGGCGTCGTCCATATCCCGGGGCAGGTCCGTCGCTTCCAGCATTTCACTGGCGTCGCCGGGCAGGCCGATGGCCTTCAGGTGCCGGTATGCCTGGCGCAGGTGGTACTTGGCGTCTCCGTTCATCAGGAGCGTTTGAATGCTCTGCTCTCCTTCCGGCACGATGACGGCGTCAAACACGACGGAGGGGTTGCCGGACAGGGTGCCGTCCACAAGCAGGTCTTTCCCTTCCTCCGTATTCACGCTTCCCATGTGCGGGGCAAGAATCTGGGGGTGCACGCCTTCCTTGTGCAGGGCGCTGCAGATTTCCTCCACGGATTTCAGGCTGACGCCGTCCGCCGCCAGCAGGGAGACGCGCATGCCCTTGAGGTTGCCGTCCGGGTTGGCGTACAGGCTCAGCGCCGGGTCTTTTTCCAGGCCGCAGACCGGTTTGGGCAGTTCCCGGCTAAGCTGTTCCTCCGTGAGTTCAATGCCCAGGTTTTTAGCTACTCCGGCTGCCAGGTTTGGGTCAATGCGCGTCAGCAGGTCCACCACCCGTTCCCGGATGTACGGGCGCGTCACCTTGCCTACTTCAAAGCTGAAGGCGTCAATGATGTGCCTTTGCTCCACGGGAGTCTGGCTCATCCAGAACAGGCGGGGCTGGGCATAGTATTCCGCGAAGGAGGGGCTCCTGAGGCGTTCCTTGACGCCGCTCACCGGCTGCGGGGCGGTGGAGAAACCGCCTTCTTCCGGGGGCGTTTCACGCGGCCAGTTGTCCCCGATGGAGTTGGGATCGTAGTTGGCCGGAGCGGTGTCTATCTGCATGCGGTGGAAGCCGTCCCTCTGGTTATTGTGGAAGGGGCAGACGGGCCGGTTGATGGGGATTTCCGTAAAGTTGGCTCCGCCCAGGCGGTGCCGCTGGGTGTCGCTGTAGGAGAAGATGCGGCCCTGAAGCAGCGGGTCGTCGGAAAAATCGATGCCCGGCACGATGTTGGCGGGGCAGAAGGCGACCTGTTCCGTTTCCGCAAAGAAGTTGTCCGGGTTGCGGTCCAGCACCATTTTGCCGACGATTTCCACGGGAACCAGCGCTTCCGGAATGAGCTTGGTGGCGTCCAGAATATCGAAGTCGAATTTGTCTGCGTCCTCTTCCGGAATGAGCTGCAAACCGAGTTCGAATTCCGGATAATCCCCGGCTTCAATAGATTGCCAGAGATCCTTGCGGTGGAAGTCCGGATCGCGTCCTGTCAACGCCTGGGACTCATCCCAGATCAGGGATTTTTTACCATACGCCGGTTTCCAGTGGAAGCGGACGAAGGTGCTTTTCCCTTCTTCATTGACCAGCTTGTACGTGTGAATGCCGAAGCCTTCAATGGTCCGGTAACTCCGGGGAATGCCGCGGTCGGACATGAGCCACATGACGTTGTGCAGGGTTTCAGGCTGGAGGGAGACATAATCCCAGAAGGAGTCGTGGGCCGTCTGCCCCTGAGGCATTTCATTGTGGGGCTCCGGCTTGACGGCATGGACGAAATCCGGGAATTTGATGGCGTCCTGAATGAAAAAGACGGGCGTGTCGTTGCCCACCAGGTCATAGTTGCCTTCCTTGGTATAGAACTTGGTGGCGAAGCCGCGGATGTCCCTCACCGTATCCGGAGATCCTCGGAAGCCCTGCACGTTGGAAAAACGCACAAAGACCGGGGTCTTTTCTCCCGGATCCTGCAGAAAGCCCGCCTTGGTGTACTTGGAAAGGGACTTGTATACCTGAAAATAGCCATGTGCCCCGGAACCTCTTGCGTGAACCACGCGTTCCGGTATCCGCTCCTGGTCAAAATGAGCCATTTTTTCCAGAAAGTGGAAGTCTTCAAGCAGAGAGGGGCCTCTGCTTCCGGCTTTAAGTGTATTTTGGTCATTGGCTATTTTAACTCCCAGGTTGCTTGTGAGCGGCTGGTCCATGCCGTTGGAGCGCATGGTGTCCAGATCCTTGATTTTTTCCGTGGTATTGTCCGGCATTTTCATGGAGCCGGGAGCGGAGGGTTCCGCATTGGGCGGCGTAGGCTTCGGAGTGGGCTTGATCAGCTCCGGATCAATCGTATCCGTGTAATGGGGTTCCGCTTCCTTTCCGTCGGTGAAAGGAGCGAGGCTGTCTTCCATGGGCGGCGTCTTTTTTTTCATTTGCTTGTTCATGATGGGACCGAATTTCTTCTATACGGGTAAGGGTTCGACTTCTCTTTTTCCGGTGATGTTCTGTCATGTTTTGTCAGCAGCCTCCGTTCAGGGATGATGGAGATTCGTTGAAAAGAACTCGACTTGAAACGTTTATATGATAGAGAATGGCATCTATGGAAAAGGCTTGTTTGATTGGCATGGCTTTTCTGCCTGTGGTCCATGCTTCATTCGCAGCAGGGCAGCAGGCGGAAGACCGCGGGGATGTAGCCGTGGACACGCGGACGGCGTTTGGGAAGCCTCCGCGTTCCCTGCATCTGGAACCGGTGGAGAGCCTCTCAGTGCCGAAAAATCCGGATATTCCCTACGGCATGATTAGCCGCGTGCATCTCTATGCCGACCGCTCCCATGGCTCGGGTGAAGATTCCATTTATCTGGTGGCGGAAATGAATTTCTGCGGGGAAGACGGGGACCAGCCCCATATTGTGGGAATCTTTGCCGGTTCTCCCGCAGGGGAACCGTGCATGAGGCTGGCGGACCTGGACAGGGACGGCATTCCTGAACTGGTTCTGGTTCATGAAGCGGGAGCAGGAGCTTCATATATGCGCATTTTCCGCATTTCCCAAGAACCGAATGTCTACGACGATAAGAGCTGCATCTCCGCCTCTGCCATGCTGAAGCAGGTGGGCTGCTGCCGCACGGGAATGGGAACCGTCAGGCTGGAGGATGACGGAACGGTGGTGGTAAAGACTTATCCGGAAGGAGGAAAGATTCCGGCATCCGTGAAAAAATACCGTCTGGAACAGGGGGCGGACGGAATGAAGGAGGTGGAATAAACAGGAGCGGAGCAGGGGAAGCCGGAATAGGAGGGAGAAGCGCAGCGGCGTTTCCGGCGCAGCGGGACGGGGGTACGCTGCGTACATGAAATGGGACGGAACTTCCACAAATTTTCATAGACGCGGGGAATAAATAGGTTATGATTTTTATGTCAATCGGGTATTGGAAAAAAGGCTCATGCCGTTATGGCGCGGAGCGGCTTTTCCGGTATGGAACCATTTTCCTATTGAATTAAAGTGATGACGGTGCAAGAAATAGCTGAACAGAGTTTGAAGAGCCTTCTGGCCTCCCTGGGTTTTTCCGCGGATATTGAAGTAACGGAGGCGGACGGCATCGTGTGCCTGAATATTTCCTCCCCGGATTCCCAGTACATCATCGGGGGAGACGGGGACAGACTGGACGACCTCCAGTACCTGGTCAACCGCATGATCCAGCGCAAGATGGAGGATGCACCCCGCGTGAAGGTGGATTGCGATCACTACCGGGAACGCAACGAGGCCCGCCTGCTGGAAAAGGCCCGTTCCCTGGCCGAACGCGTGCAGGAGAGCGGCAAGCCGATGAAGATGCAGCCGCTGAACGCCTACCACCGCCGCCTGGTGCACAATGCCCTTCAATCCATGGAAGGCATTGCGACGGAATCCGAGGAAGGCGACGGCCGTTACAAGCGCATTACCATCCGGCGCGCCTGAAGCCGGCAGTTTTCATGAAGGTTGCAGCGGTTATTGCGTCTGTTTGCCTGGCGCTGGTGACGGCGGTTCCGGGCCGTGCGGAAGCGGAGGATTCCCCCGCTTCCTGCGCCCCGCCTCCTTCTCCGCCGCCTCCCGTGCTGGTGGTGTACGGTTCTGCGGAGCCCGGCGCGGCGGAAGCCCGCTGGCTGAAGGCGCTCCGTCCAGGAACGGAAGAACGCCGTGCGCTGGATGAACATGTCCGTGACGTGCAGTTTGTCACAGTGCCCAAACGTCCCTCCGTGAAGGATTGGGAAGAAGGCGGCAGCCTGTTCCGTGCTGCGGAGCATGGCGTGCGCGTGCTGCCTGCGGTGGTTTTGCTTGATTCCAGGGGGCGTGTATTTGACTTGGTGGAAGGGGGAGCGCATGCCGCATCCCTGCGGGAAAAGGCGGCCCTGCTGGCGGATAAGGCCCGGCGCGTGCGCCCGGTGACTTTGGTGAATGACGTTCCGAAGGGTGGAGACCCTGCGGAGGAGGCCGCCGCCATTTGCCGGGCGTTGGAACCGGTGCCGGCGGAAGCCTGGTTCCGGGATTATCCGGGAACGATAAAACGCCTGGAAAAACTGAATTGCACGGTTCCGGCCTTTCTGAACGCCCGCGCGGCAGCCCGCCGCCTGGAGAAAAACCGGGAAACGGCGGCGCTCCTCTGCGAATCCTTCCAGGCCTGTGATGCCCCTTCCATCCGGAAATGCCTGGAAGCGTGGCGGAAAAGGGCGGATGATCCCTCCCTTCCCGTGGAAGAACGCCAGTTGATCCTGCTCTCCATGGTGCATCCCCTCTGGGTCCGGCTGGAAGAAGCGCTGTACCGGGACGCCCACACGGCGGAGAGTGAGGAGGCTTTCAACCGGGCGGTTGCCGTTCTGGAGGAAGTGCGGGACATGGACCGCACCAGCGTTTGCGGCAGGCGCGCGCACCAGCTCCGGGAAGAGCTGAGGAGGGCTCGCCTGGCTGCCGCGCGGTATGATTGATGCGGTTTTCCGGAGCTTCCGGAAACGGACAGGAAGGCTTCCCGGTTGCCGTCACGGAATCAAGGGACGCGTTTTTTCTTCGTGATTCCCTTCTCCACAGGAAGGGCCCGGCAAATTGGCTTGATTTTGCCCCTGTCCGGGGCTAGTCTTCGGACCGTTATGACAGACTCATCCATCCCGGACATGATGGCGGCGGCGCGCCGTGACAAATGGACTGACCAGCAACTGGCCGCCAAGGCTGTGGAACTGGCGGAATCCATTCTGAAACAGTCGAATGCCGGGATGCGCAGGAAGGAGAAAAAGCAGGCGGAACAGATGGAGCGCATGATGAACGACCCTGCGGGCAAGGCCTTTACGCTGGCGCTGGCGGACCGCGTGTTCCGCCCTTCCTCGCCGGCGCGGGGCGCGGAGCTGTTCCGCTACCTGCTGGACGGCTACGGTATTCCCCGTTATTTGTCCGCCGCGGACCGGTTCGCCATGAAGCTGGGGGACAAATTCTCCGTACAATTTCCCGGCGTAGTGATGCCCATGATTACCAGCCAGTTGCGGAAGGAGAGCTCCAACGTGATTCTTCCGGCGGAGGATGGAAAACTGCGCTCCCACCTGCGCCGCAGGCGCAAGGCCGGCATCCGGATGAACATCAACCAGCTGGGAGAGGCCATTCTGGGTGAAAGCGAGGCCCACCACCGCCTCCAGCAGGTCGTGGACCGCCTGGCGGACAAGGACTGCGACTATATTTCCGTCAAGATTTCAGCCATTTTCAGCCAGATTCATCTGGTGGCCTTTGAAGAAACCGTGCAGCTGATTCAGGAGCGCCTGCGCATCCTGTACCGGGCGGCCATCACGAATGCGGTGACACTGCCGGACGGCTCCAAAAGACCCAAATTCGTGAATCTGGACATGGAGGAATACCGTGACCTCCACCTGACGGCGGAAGCGTTCAAGCGCACGCTGATGGAGGATGAATTCATGCAGATGGAAGCCGGGATTGTGCTCCAGGCTTATTTGCCGGACTCCTGGGAGGAACAAATGAAGCTGTGCGCCTGGGCGAAGGAGCGGGTGGAGAAGGGCGGCGCGCGCATCAAGATACGCCTGGTGAAAGGCGCCAACCTGGCGATGGAGAAAGTGGAGGCCTCCATGCATGACTGGGCGCAGGCCCCATACGGCACGAAGGCCCAGGTGGACGCCAACTACAAGAGAATGCTCCATTACGGCTGCATGCCGGAGAACGCCAGATATGTGCAGTTCGGCGTTGCCTCCCACAACCTGTTTGACTTGTGTTATGCCATGCTGCTGCGTGAGCGGGAAGGCGTCCGGGACCATGTGGAATTTGAAATGCTGGAGGGGATGGCGAACCATCAGGCGCGCGTCATCCGCCAGGCGGCGGACGGCCTGCTGCTGTATGCCCCTGTGGTGCTGAAGGAAGACTTCCACAGCGCGATTGCCTACCTGGTGCGGCGGCTGGATGAAAACACCAGTGAGGAAAACTTCCTGCATGACCTCTTCGGCATGACGCCGGGCTCCCGGAGCTGGGAGGCGCAAAAAAAGCGGTTCTTAAAAGCCTGCCAGGAGAAAGACGACGTGAAATACGGCCCCAACCGTACGCAGAACCGCGCTACGGACCCCGTGCAGCCCACGCATTACCGGGACGCCTTTGCCAATGAGCGTGATACGGACTGGTCCCTGCGGCAGAATGCGGAATGGATCAACGGCCTGATTGCCGCGGAAAAGGAAAAATCCGGCGAGGAAATTCCCCTGGTCATCAACGGTGAGGAAATCACGACCAACCTGTGGGGCGTGGGGCGCGACCCGTCCCGCCACAATGAAGTCTCCTACAAATTCGCGTATGCGGACTTTGACCAGATTGAACACGCGCTGGACACGGCGGACAAGGCCCGCGCCTCCTGGGCGTCCAAGAGCGTTGGCGAACGCGCTGAAATCCTGCACCAGGCGGCGCAGGAGCTGTCCAGAATCCGGGGGGAGGCCATTGCAGCCATGGTGAGGGACGCCGGAAAGGTGCCCACGGAGGCGGACGTGGAAGTGAGTGAGGCCATAGACTTCTGCCGCTATTATGCGGAAGGGCTGGACCGCGACGGCATGAACGACGGCGTGGAAATGACCCCGCTGGGTACCGTTTGCGTGATGTCTCCCTGGAACTTCCCCTTCGCCATTCCCACGGGAGGAATCGCTGCCGCGCTGATGGCGGGGAACACGGTGGTGTTCAAGCCGTCCGAGCTGGCCGTTTATACGGCCTGGCAGATCGTCCAGGCGTTCTGGCGCGCCGGGGTACCTAAGAGCGTGCTTCAATTCGTGCCGATGCCGCGCAATGAAATTTCCCACAAATTCCTGATGGACCCGCGCCTGAACGGCATCATCATGACGGGCTCCTACCGCACCGGGAAGATGCTGCGCGGCCTTCGGCCGGATCTGCGCGTACTGGCTGAAACCAGCGGGAAGGACGCCATGGTCATCACCGCCACGGCGGACCCGGACCAGGCTGTGAAAGATTTGGTAAAAAGCGCCTTCGGCCATTCCGGGCAGAAATGCTCCGCCGCCAGCGTGGCTATTGTGGAGGCCTCCGTCTATGACAACCCGGCCTTCTTGCGCCAGTTGAAGGATGCCGCAGCCAGCCTGAAGGTGGGGGGCTCCTGGGAGGTCAGCTCCGTGGTGACGCCGCTCATCAAGGAACCGGAAGGCGACCTGCTCCGGGCGCTCACGCAACTGGAACCCGGGGAGGAATGGCTGCTCAAGCCGGAACCCTCGGAAGACAACCCGTGCCTCTGGTCGCCCGGCATCCGGTTGGGCGTGAAGCCTGGAAGCTGGTTCCATCAGACGGAATGCTTCGGCCCGGTGCTGGGCATCATCCGTGCGGAAAACCTGGAGGAAGCCATTGACATCCAGAACGACTCCGAATTCGGCCTCACCGGGGGACTTCAGTCCCTGGATGAACGGGAAATCGCCCTGTGGAAAAGCAAGGTGCAGGTGGGCAATGCGTACATCAACCGCGTCATCACCGGCGCCATCGTGCGCCGCCAGCCGTTCGGCGGGTGGAACCACTCCTCCATGGGGCCCGGCTCCAAGGCCGGCGGCCCCAACTACCTCACCATGCTGGGAAGCTGGGAGGAAAAGGCGCTCCCGCAGAAACTGCGCACGCCGGGGGAACGCATCACCGGGCTGGTGGAAAAACTGTGCTCCGAACTGCCGGACTGCGCCAAGCGCATCCGTTCCGCGGCCGGTTCCCAGGCCAAGTGGTGGATGGAGGAATTCGGCGTGGAGCATGACCCTTCCCATATCTACGGGGAAAACAACACATTCCGTTACGTACCCGTGAAGGGGATACTGGCCCGTGTGGAAAACATGTCTGACGCTGACGCCGCCATCCTGCTGCTGGGCGCGAAACTGTGCGGAGCAGCCCTGCACCTGAGCGTGGAGGAAGGCCATCCCTGGATTCAGAAAATGAACGGTTACTATGCGTCCCTGACGGTGGAGACGGAAGCCGAACTCATCGACCGGATGCCGGAGGCAGCCCAGGGCGTGAAATTCCTGCGTGGAACGGGCATCTCCGAGGCTCTGGCGAATGCCGCACGCGCCCGGGATGTGGAAGTGCTGGACCGGCCCGTGCTTGCCAACGGACGCCTGGAACTGCTGGGCTATTTCCGGGAACAAGCCGTTTCCGAAACCGTTCACCGCTACGGCAACATCATCCCGCCTCCGGGCAGTTTCAAGACGGCCGGGGCGTGAGGGGAGCCTTGAACCCTGGCTCCCAGGCGGCGTGGTTATGAGTATAAAGACAGCGCAGGAAAATGCCCCCGCAGTCCAAACGGAAAACGCCCTCCTGGGAATGAAGGCCGGGCGGCCTTCATTGGATGAACTGCCGCCGAAGCCCTGCGGAGGGATTTTTCTTGCAAGGGCGGGAAAACCGGGCTTACCCGGTTGGGCAAAAGATAAACTCTGCCGGATACAGGAAATTCCCTCCGGCAAACGGTGAAAAGTTAAAGTAGCACGGAAGAGGGCCTGCGGCGTTCCTTGCGCCCTTCGGGCGGCAAAAAAGTTGAAATCCACAGGAAACGCGGCCTCTTCTGACTGTCTTGCCGCTGTTTTTAGCTTCTTCCCGGGCTTTCTTCCGCTCTCGTAGGCCTGTTCCTGGGCGCTTTTGTTTCTTTTCCCCATTTTGTGATAGAACGTTTCCGGGAAACGGGTATATTTCCTGGAACGTCCGCGACGATGCGGCAATTTTCCCTACCACACATCCATGAGCACCAACCAACCACTGACCTCCCACGGCACCCACATCGCCTGGGTTGACTTCCTGCGCATCCTGGCCTGTTTTCTCGTTGTAGTGGCCCATTGCTGCGATCCGTTCGTAGGCAGTTTTGACGGCACCTTCAACTTTAAATCCGCCGTCTTCTGGGGCAGTCTGGTGCGGCCGTGCGTGCCGCTGTTCGCCATGATCTCCGGCGTGCTGCTCTTTCCCGTCACCATGGAAATGGGCGCTTTTTACTCCAAGCGCCTCAAAAGGGTGCTGATTCCGCTCGTCGTCTGGTCCCTGGTGCTTCCCTTGCTCTACTTCGGCTACTTTGCCGCGGGCGTGCATACGGCCAGCCCCAACATCGTGATGGACAACTACACCTGGAGCGCCACCGTTGGCAAGCTTTACACCTTTCTCTTCAACTTCAACTATGACACCACGCCCCTGTGGTACGTATACATGCTGGTGGGTCTCTACCTCTTCATGCCCATCATGAGCGCGTGGCTGACGCAGGCCAAAAGGAAGGATGTGAAAATCTTCCTGGGCATCTGGGTATTCAGCATGACTCTCCCCTACCTCCAGATGCTTGCCCCGGCGCTGGGCTATGAAGGCAATTACGGCAACATGGGCATTCTGGGCGTTTGCGACTGGAACCCGTACGGCATGTTCTATAACTTTGCCGGCTTCCTGGGGTACATGGTGCTGGCCCATTACCTGGCCAAATACCCGCTGGCCTGGAGCTGGAAAAAGATGCTCGCCATCACTGTTCCCCTCTTCCTGGTCGGCTTTGCCGTCACGTTCTTCGGCTTCCTGGAAACGCAGAAGCACTTCCCCGGCCAATATTCCAAGCTTGAGGTACTCTGGTACTTCTCCGGCATCAACGTCTTCCTGATGACCTTTGCCATCTTTGCCATCGTCAGCAGGCTCAGGATCAAGCCCAGCCCGGTGCTGGGCAAGGTGGCGGCGCTCACCTTCGGCGTGTACCTGTGCCACTTCTTCTTTGTCCAGTGTTCCTATGACTTCGTGAACTTCATTGGAATGGGGGGGCTCCCCGCCGCCGTGAAAATACCGTTGCTGGCCTGCCTGGCCTCCGCCGTCTCCCTGGCGCTGGTATGGCTGTTGAGCCTGAACAGGTGGACGCGCAAAAGCATTATGTAAACCGCGGATATTTTCCGCAGGGCGCTTCGGGACCACGGCAGTCCCGGGGCGCCTTTTCTTTTGTGGAAAAGAGAATAAGGCGGTTTCCGGGGAGGGGCCTGCAAAATTCTGGACGGGAAAGAGGGAACAGGCTAGGATATTCCTGCATCGTGCACAGGCCCTGGTTGCCGGAGATGTGGGCTTTTTAACGCATGAAAAGCGCGTCTCCCGGTCTCCCTTCCGCCAACCCCAAGCTCACAGAAAATTCCCGGGACACCGGCGATTTACGTAATCCGTTGGGGTTCTAATCTTGACAACTATCATCTCTTTTTTACGGCCTGGAATATGTGTGCCTCCATGGGAGGTTGGCGCAAAACACCCGTTGCGCTGTTGATACTCAAGCCATAGGCGTCCAGGCCGTCGCACTCTCACGAGTGCGTGGATTGAAACCAGCACTTCCGCCAGGGCCTCCTTGACGTCCTGGGTCGCACTCTCACGAGTGCGTGGATTGAAACGATGGACATGCCGATCTTTTCCTCGATTTCGTTTGTCGCACTCTCACGAGTGCGTGGATTGAAACGCCATGTCCTCCTTACTCTCGATTTTGACGCGGGTCGCACTCTCACGAGTGCGTGGATTGAAACTTCCCCCTCCGTGTACCGTGGAGGAAGTCGAAGCGTCGCACTCTCACGAGTGCGTGGATTGAAACCCTTGTCGTCCATCAGGTACCGGGCATGGGCGACGGTCGCACTCTCACGAGTGCGTGGATTGAAACTTTGCCGGTCGTGCCAAAAAGCTTGTCGTCCGCGGTCGCACTCTCACGAGTGCGTGGATTGAAACCGACGTAGGAAACCAACCCCGGATAGCAAATGAAGTCGCACTCTCACGAGTGCGTGGATTGAAACTTTGGCGGTGATGGCCTGTTTGGCTGGCGCGTTGGTCGCACTCTCACGAGTGCGTGGATTGAAACCCGTCTTGATTTACGCTCTTAATGGTGTTAATGTCGCACTCTCACGAGTGCGTGGATTGAAACTGAATTTCCGTCAGGGCTTGCTTGAATTCGGCGGGTCGCACTCTCACGAGTGCGTGGATTGAAACAGATAAATAACCCTCACAACAAAATAGCTTGCAGTGTCGCACTCTCACGAGTGCGTGGATTGAAACGGTGGACCTGTCCCAGTTCGGAGCAACGTTGCCGTCGCACTCTCACGAGTGCGTGGATTGAAACCGCCATTTGCTGCACGATAGGCAGCCCCAGCCCGGTCGCACTCTCACGAGTGCGTGGATTGAAACCGACGCCTGGATGGTCGCCAACGAAGTGATCGAGTCGCACTCTCACGAGTGCGTGGATTGAAACCCACTTCTAGACGAACTTTAATGCCTAAAAATAGGTCGCACTCTCACGAGTGCGTGGATTGAAACTATATACAATAAGACCGGGAACATCTTTGCTAATAGTCGCACTCTCACGAGTGCGTGGATTGAAACTCCGATCAGATCCCCTAAAATTTCTTCCGCAATTGTCGCACTCTCACGAGTGCGTGGATTGAAACCGGGTATTGAGGCACGGGAATTCCCGGAAACTGAGTCGCACTCTCACGAGTGCGTGGATTGAAACATGTTTTAGTGATTGTTGAGTAAGTTGTTTTTCAGTCGCACTCTCACGAGTGCGTGGATTGAAACCAGAATGAGCAGGAAACATCCGATTTTGCGGAGAGTCGCACTCTCACGAGTGCGTGGATTGAAACCGGGAAGGTACGAACGGCCCTAAAGAAGAAGGAGTCGCACTCTCACGAGTGCGTGGATTGAAACTCGCTGGGTTTCAGCGGAGCGTGTTCGTCCTGCGGTCGCACTCTCACGAGTGCGTTAATTGAAAGTCCACATGTCTGCGCGGGGCGCAAGCCTCTCATGCACTGCTTCTTGAAAGAGGTGCAGACCAAAGCTTTATTTTCCGCAACCGTATCGTTTGGTGTTTGGTCTGTTCCCCTGTTATTTTAAGAAAGGACGGTAAGAATCCGTAGTGGAACGGGATGACGGCTCCCTTCCGTTTACCTCTCAGATTGGCATGGTTTGCAGCCTTTTAATGTCCGTCCGCGGCGGGTTGCCGAACATGCGCTTGTATTCCCGGTTGAATTGGGTAGGGCTTTCGTACCCAACGCGGAAGGAGGCGTTTCCTGCGTCCATGTTTTCCACAAGCATCAGGCGGCGGGCCTCATTGAGGCGGATGCGTTTCTGGAATTGAAGCGGGCTGATGGCCGTGAGGGTACGGAAGTGCTGGTGGAAGCTGGACGGGCTCATGCCGGCGCGGCTTGCCAGTTCCCCGATGCTCAACGGCTGGTCGAAGTGCTTTTTTATCCAGTCAATGGCTTTTGCTATCTGGCTGCTATGGCTTTCAGCCACGACGATCTGTCTCAGGCTCCCTCCCTGTTCGTCCATCAGGAGACGGTAATAGATTTCCTGCCGCACCAGGGGAAGGAAGACGGGGATGTCCGCGGGAGTTTCCAGCAGTTCCATCAGGCGTTCCACTGCATTGAGCAGGGCGGGAGTCATTTTGCTGATGCCGATGCCCCGGTCTGTGGGGCGTTCCGGACGCGTGGCCACGCTGTCGTGAAGCATCAGTTGGGAGATTTCCTGTAAATCCAGTTCCAGCGTCAATCCCAGGTAAGGTTTTTCCGGGCTGGCCTCCATGATTTTAGAGACGAGGGGAAGCTCCACGGAGGAAACAACAAAACTTTGCGCATCATATAGGTAGGCTTCGTCCCCCAGCAGGATCTGCTTGGTTCCTTGTGCGATCAGGCAAAGATGGGGGGAAAACATATAGCTGTGCGGTTCCGTGGGGGATTCCCAGCGGTGGAGCTCCAGCCCGGGAATGGCCGTGCTCACCTGGTGTTTCCCATCCGTCCAGCCTGCAATCATTCCGGCAAGGCGCAGCGGTTTCCGTTGACGGCAAGCAGGAGTTGGCAGGGAGGCGGACGTTTCCCCCTGTTCCTTTTCTTTTTCCTTCATGAAGGCTTCATGTTATTCAAGGCAGGGTGCGGGAGCAACTTCATTTTGTTTCATTTTGCAGGATCAGGCAATAATGCAGGAGGACCGGGCTACCTGTTTTTTCCTCTGCCTGTTAATATTGGCAGGGTCCGGTGGGAACGCCGGAACAATAAAACAGGAAGGAACAACCAATGAATACGAAATTTATCATCACCCGTAACGCCGGAATTCTGGCGGCAACCGCGCTGGGCGCTTTTGCCGTGTCCGGCAGCATGGCTTCTCCGGCGGACAAGCCCTCGGACGCGGACAATTTTTACAAGAGCGGCCGGGTCTCCCAGCAGGAGGTTAAGTTCAATAACCAGTATCGCATGAAGGTGGCCGGGAACCTGTTCCTGCCCAAGGACATGGATAAGGAGGCCAGGTGCCCCGCCATTATCGTGGGCCATCCCATGGGAGCGGTGAAGGAGCAGAGCGCGAACCTGTACGCCGCGAAGATGGCGGAACGGGGATTTGTGACGCTGGCCCTGGATTTACCGTTCTGGGGCGGGAGCGACGGAGAACCCAGGAATTCCGTTTCTCCGGATATGTATGCGGAGGCGTTCAGCGCGGCCGCGGATTATTTGGGCACGCGGCCTTTTGTGGACCGGGACCGCATCGGCGTGATCGGGATATGCGGCAGCGGCAGTTTTGCCATCAGCGCCGCCAAGATTGATCCCCGCCTGAAGGCCATTGCGACCGTCAGCATGTACGACATGGGGGCTGCCAGCCGGAACGGTCTCCGGAATTCGCAGACACCCGGTCAGAGAAAGAAGATTCTGGCGGAAGCGGCGGAGCAGCGGTATGTGGAGTTTTCCGGCGGACCCGTCAAGAATACCGGCGGGACCGTGCATGAACTTCGCGAAGATTCCAGTCCCATTGAGCGGGAGTTTTTTGAGTTCTACCGCACTCCCCGCGGCGAGTTTACTCCGGAGGGACAGTCGCCGGAGCTTACCACGCATCCGACGCTTGCCAGCAACGTGAAGTTCATGAATTTCTATCCGTTTTCCGATATTGAGACGATTTCTCCCCGCGCCCTGCTTTTCATCACCGGGGAGGAAGCTCATTCCAGGGAGTTCAGCGAAGACGCCTACAAGCGCGCCGCCGAGCCGAAGGAGCTTTACCGGGTGCCCAGGGCCGGGCATGTGGACCTGTACGACCGGGTGAATATGATCCCTTTTGACAAATTGACGGATTTTTTCAGTAAAAACCTGAAGTGAGGCCTGGTGCTGCCCGGGAGTATCACATGGAAGCTTTTTCCCGGTAATGTTCCCGGAGCACACGATTAGAGAACGGAAGGGAAGGTCTTATTGGGACCGTGTGAACGGGAGAGCCTCTTTTATTGCATCATTGGCAGAAGGCCATGGCGTACAAGAAGAGTAAGTGGATGGATTTTATTCAGGGTTCTCCGCTTTCCCGTTGCCGGGGCGCCCGGTAGTTCCCTGGGCGCGGAATGGTCCATGGATATTGTCACTTGAAGAATTGAAAAGAAAAACAGATGGATATATTGGAAAGAATGCGCCGGGGAGAGTTGATACGGTTGGACGATCCCGAGTACCCGGTCATAGAAGAGTTGATCACGAGGGCCTTCCGCATCACCGGAGAGTTGAATGCAGGCTACCATGATGCCGCAGAGACGCGGGCTGTCATGAGCGAATTGACGGGGGAGTTGATCGATGAAACGACTTGGATCGTGCCGCCTTTTTATACCGATTTCGGCCGTTTTACACGGTTCGGCAGGAACGCGTTCGTGAATTGCGGCTGCACGTTCATGGACCGTGGCGGAATCACGATTGGTGACGGCGTGCTGATCGGTCCGGGAGTGAAGCTGATTACGGAGAATCACGCGGAGGAACCGGAATTGCGCCGTCATGTTTATGGGCTCCCCATCGTGATAGGACGGAAGGCGTGGATAGGGGCCGGGGCTACCGTTTTGCCCGGCGTGACGGTGGGGGAAAATGCCATCGTGGCCGCCGGAGCCGTCGTCACCGGGGATGTTCCGGCCAACGCGATTGTAGGCGGCGTTCCGGCCCGGGTCATCAGGAATATCAGGCAATGACGATTCAGGGCGAGCAACGAAAAGGAGCCGCAGATCCCGGGAAATAACGGCGTTGAAATGCCCGTGGAGGGATTAAGGCGTTGACGGATGCCGGCGCCGTGATAAGAAATGGCGTGGACTCCGGTTGATTGATTTTACCTTTGCAGGGCTGAACGGAGAGGGGGCGGCTGCGGTTGTCCGCAGAGGCGGATTTTCCCGGAAGGTACTGTCGCCACACGGAAGGAGGACGGTTATGGCCTGGGCTATCGGCACCGGCAATTTTCAGCCTGAATAGTTCGGAGTACCTCTCCCGCCGTGCGGCTGCCGTTCGTGTGAAGAGCCGGGAGAAGTTCTTTTTCCGGAAGGAGCGGAGGGTTAAAGTTCACGGGAAAGAGGGGAAGTGCCGGAGGGTCGGCCTCCTGCCGAAGAGGGACGGAGAAGATTTTTTCAGGCAGGAGGCGGGGTGCCCCCGCAGCACGTATGACAGGACGGTTGCGCGGGTTTTTTGATGCCAGCATGCCCGGATGGGATGGGAGGTTGTTTTAAAATGCTTTCACCAGTAGCATGTTGAGTAATGTTTTAATGAGTGGTGTTTTGCGCCGCGCCGGGAGAAGGGGAGAAGAAGTTGGATGAGGCGGCCATGGGAAACGTCCTGATTCTTGAGCTTTTTTTCTCGCATGCTGTCAAAGGTTTATACAGCATGGAATTGTACGATCAGGTAGAAAGAATAGTTGATGATGGAACACTCAGTAATTTTTCCGGACCATCGGAAGGTTTGCGCCCTGGGGCAGGGAACCTGGAAGATGGGAAAATCCGCCTTGAGGGAAGCCGAAGAAGTAGAGGCGCTGCGTGCGGGCATTGAGCTTGGCATGAGCGTGGTTGACACGGCGGAGATGTATGGCAACGAGGAGTTGGTGGGAACGGCGATCCGCGGATTGCGCGACCGTGTTTTCCTGGTTACCAAGGTTCTGCCCGGCAACGCCAGCAGGACCGGAACCAAGGCCGCCTGCGAACGGAGCCTGAACAAGCTGCGGACGGATTACGTGGATTTGTTCCTGCTTCACTGGAGCGGTCCCCATCCCATTGAAGATACGGTTGCCTCCATGATTGAGCTGCAGCAGGAGGGTAAGATAAAGGCTTGGGGCGTCAGCAATATGGATGTTCCGGAAATGGAGCGTTTTTATGCCGTCCCGGGGGGAGTCTCCTGCGCCGCCAACCAGATTCTTTATAATCTGGCCCATCGCGGCGTGGAGTACGACCTGCTGCCGTGGTGCCGGGAGCGCCACATTCCCGTGATGGCCTATTCGCCTGCGGATGAAGGGCGGCTGTCCCGCAATCCGGTTCTGATGGAGATTGCGCAGAAGCATGAGGCCACCCCGGTGCAGATCGCGCTGGCCTGGATTCTGCGCCGCCCCGGAATGATTGCTATCCCCAAGGCCGGTTCCGTCATGCATGTTCAGGAGAATTACCGGAGCTTGTCCATTAAGCTGACTGCGGAGGATGTGGATTTGCTGGACGAGGCTTTTCCGCCTCCGGGCAGGAAGGTGCATCTGGATTCCTGGTGAGCCATGGTGCGGGCCGGCCCGCGGGCGAAACGGGACGCACGCATTTTTCCCGCATCATCAGGAGCGCCGCAAGCCCTTGCGTCAACTGGGGCGGAAGGGCGCCAGCGAACGGTTTTTAATACACGCGTGCCCTGTGGACATGATGGGGCATTGGCTTTTTTTGTTCATGGAGACCGGGGAATCGCCTGTGCGTCTCCGGAAGGGGACCTTCCGGAGATTTTTTCTACTTGAAATGGAAAAGGAAGCAGGGAAAGGCGGCAAATCTCCGTGCCACATAGTGGAAAAGGGAGGAAAACACTCATGAACGGTGCATCAGAGGTGCTGCCATTTTCTGGTTCCAGCCTCTTCCGGTTGCGAAGAGGGTTTTAACGCAGCCGTAAAAAAGGCCGCCCTTCCGGAAATACGGTGTTCCGGGAAGGGCGGCCCATGGTGAGGGCGGGATAAAAAGCGTTACAGCGGCTGCGCGTCCGTCCTGGGTATCCAGACGGGCGTGTTCTGGAAGGTGCTGGCGTAGTACCAGGAGCCGCGTTCCGCGCGCAGGATGAGCGGGGTGGATTCCGGCAGGGTGATGACCGCCGGGCTGTTCATGTCCGCCGCGTGCCTGCCGGGCGTTTTCTGGGTGACGACCAGCAGCCGGTCCGCCGGGATGGATTCCGGGGTTTCCGGGTACATGATGTAGTTCATGATGGCCGCCACGGTGACCAGTCCGCTGAGGGTGGCCAGGATGGTCAGCAGCGCCCCGTGCCTGCGGGTGACGGTCAGGAGCGCCAGGAAGGTGAGCATGACGGCGCCGGACAGGATGGAGATGGGGCCGAGCGCATCATGGCTGATGTAAGTGAGCCACTGGTTTTCCGTGGTATTGGCGGGGAGGATGGCCCCCTCCTTGCGTTCGATGAATTGCAGGTTGTATCTGGCTTCCGTGAAGTACGGGGAGAGTTCCAGCGCGCGGCGGTAGTTGAGGGCGGCCAGACCGGGCTTGTTCATGCGGTAGTAGGAGTTGCCGATGCCGAAGCTGGCATAGGCGCGTTCCGACTTGGAGAGGTCCGTATCGTTGCTTTCCCTGCTGAAGTAGTCAATGGCCTTGGCGTATTCTCCCTGTTCATAGGCCTGCACGCCCAGGTTGTCCGTTTCCGCGGCGTTTCCGGCTGCTCCGGCCACGGACAGGGCCAGGACGGCGGCCATGATGAGCACGGGAAGCTTGGCGATGGCTTTTTTAATGGCCTGGAGCATGTGCTGGCGTTCCGCGTGCGGCAGTTCGTCCGAAGAGCCGGAGGGCTTGAACGCCCTGTCATCCCGGAGCTGAAGGATGGTTTTCATTTCTTCATTCTGCTTGGAAGGAGGAATGTAGGATTCGATGAAGTTGCCGGCGGCTCGCAGGAATTCCGTGGGACTGGCCTGGCGCGGCGTGGAGGCGAGCCTCCGGAAGGAACGCATGCGTTCCCGGGCCGTGAAGCTTTCCTTCTGGACTCTCCGGATGTAGCGGATCAGGGCCATGCCCAGCAGGACGACGGCGGGGATGTAGGCCAGGAAGTACCATCCCCAGTGGGCCGGAGCGGTGAGGGCGTTCATGACGGCGGCGGGCATGATCCCGTAAATGTCCGTCATTTCCGCTACCGGAATGGTGCCTGCCGGGGGCGGCGTGGCGGGAGCGGCTCCGCCGGCCGCCGTTCCGGTGATGGCGGAGGCCTTCCATTCCAGGGGAATGGGGGAGGTGGTTACGGTTTTGTACTGTTGCGTGCTGGGGTCAAAGAAGGTGAGTTCAAAGGGCGGGATGGCGTCCGTCTGGGCAATCGGACGCATCATTTGCTGGAATTCCACGGTTCCCTGGATGGAGCGCGTGTTCTGGCCCGGGTCCAGCTTGTTGGGCGGGTAAAGCTTCCAGTTGGAAGCGTCCGTGAGGGCCGGGCAGGCAATGCTGTGGATGTTGCCCGTGCCCGTCACCTTGATTTTAACGGTGATGGGTTCATTGGCGCTGAGGTCCCGGGCATCCGTGCTGGCGGAGATGCGGAAGTCCCCCACGGCGTTGGTGAAAGAGGCGGGCGCTCCCTCCGGGAGTTCCTGGGCCGTGATTTTCACTTCCGGAATGGACATTTCCACCAGTACCTCCGAGCGGATGAAGTTGGCGATGAGGGGGTCCGCTTCCGGCAGGGCGGCGCGTGCCGTGACAGTGCCCGCCGCCGTGACTTCCCCGGCGCGCAGCGGGAATAGAGTGCTCTGGAAGGTCATGACGTTCCAGTTGACGCCTTTATAGAGCACGGAGCCGCGGGGCTGGCCGCGGAGCAATTCCACCAGCGTGGGTTCAAAGCGCCATGTAGCCAGGTTGGAGGTGGTGATGGTGGGCGCCGTGTATTCCAGAATGTATTCCGGAGCATAAATTTTCAGTTCGCAGCGGTCCGGCTGGTGGACATAGGGCTTCTGGTTGTCCACATGCCACAGCATGCCGTACGGAACCGTAGTGCCGTTCAGGTTCAGCGTGTTCCACTTGATGGCGCTGTACGGGTAGACGGTCAGCGTCTGGGGAAGCGTGGTATAGGAGCGGCCGTTGTTGGCTTGCAGGGTCAGGGACGGGATTTCCACGGTGCCCACTTCGTCCGGAGTTACTTCAATAGCCATCAGGAAGGCGGACTGGTTGGGGGACCCCGGCCAGCGGATATAGTTGCCCTGGCTGACCCAGCGCAGGCTGGCGCCCTTCACCCTGGGAAGCGGGTCCTGGCGGGCGATGCTGCCGTCCGTCAGGATGATGAAGAGGCGGGTTTGTTCTCCCGGCACAACGGCGTCGGACAGCCAGGTGGTGACCACCTGCTGAGCCATGAGCGTGACGGTCATGCAGAAGAAGAGCGAAAGAATGGCGAGCAGTTTTTTCATCATGTTGCGGGATATGTTTGAAGGGTTGGCATCGTGGATGCGGGCGGAACGGGTTAATAATCCTTGTCCGGAGGAATTTCCGGCGAACGCTGGGGAACGGGGCAGCCGGGTTCAATGTCCCTGCGTTCCATCAGGATGGCTCTTGCCTCCCGGCGTTCCTTTTCCTCCTTGCTTTCCTTTTGCGTGGCTACCGGTACGGGCTTGTCCCCTTCCGGCTGCGGCTTGGGCTGCGGTTTTTCCATGCCGGGCGTTTCAGGCAGCTTGTCTTTTTCCGGAGAGGAGGGGAGCTGGGCGTTTTTCATTTCATTTTCGTCCCTCTTGTTTTCCTTGCCCGCGGCGTTATCCTTGTCTTGGTCCTTGTTCTGGTCCTTGTTCTGGTCCTTGTTCTGGTCCTTGTTCTGGTCCTTGTTCTGCTGCTCTTGTTGTTTTTTCTTTTCCTCTTCCAATTTCTTCTTTAATTCCTCCAACTGCTTGCGGTATTCGTCCAGAGATTTGTCATAACGGAGCATTTCCTCCTTGTTGGCGGCCGCTCCTTCATGGGAGCCGTAGGCGGAGAGGGCGTCGTCAAAGCGCTTGACGGCTTCCTTGACGTGTTCTTTCGCCACGGGTATTTTTGCCAGGCGGGCGTCAATTTCCTTGATCTGGTCATCAATGGAAGAGGGCTGCGCCTGCGGTTGTTCCCCTTCCGGCCGGGAGAAGATCATGGTTTTACGGGCCTGGGCGGCTTCCAGGTTGCCAAGGTTGAAGTGGGAATCCGCCTGAAGGGAGGCTTTGGGAGAAAGGAGCGCCTGGGAGAATGCTTCCGCGGCTTCCTTGGGGTTGTCCGCTTTTTGTTCCAGGCAGCCTTTGGCGAATTCCAGGGCCTGGCGCGTTTCTTCCGCCAGGTCCGGAACGGCGAGCATTTCATCAATGGCCTTGACGGCTTCCTCTGTCTTTCCCGTCCGGATCAGGTCCGTGACGTTGTCCAGGGCGCTCGTGTCCGCGCGCGCTTCCGTGCCCAGCAGTCCGGCGCAGAGCAGGGTTGCGGCGGCCAGGGCGGTCATGCCGCGGCGTCCGGAACGGCGGAAGGAGCGCCAGCGGGTACCCGCCAGAAGAGTGAGGAGCAGGCAGATGAGGGCCGGAACGGCAAAGATGACGTAGCGGTCGTTCGGCACGCGGCGCACTTCCTCCCGGCCTTCCGTGATGTCCAGGCGGTCCGCGATGTCCCTGACGAAGCGGTTCAGCGCCGCTCCGTCGGAGAGCTGCACATACTGGCCGTCCGTCTGCCGGGCCAGGTATTGCAGGCTTTCCGGATTGAGCTTGGAGACGACATGCTGGCCGCGGCGGTCCCGGTACAGGCCGGAGGGGGATTGCTCATCCGGAATGGTGGTGCCGATGGTGGTGCCGATGCCCGCCGTTACGATGATGAGCTGGTGCTGCCTGGCGGCTTCCGCCGTCTTGTAAGTGATGTTGACGGTGTCTTCCCCGTCGCTGAGGATGACCAGGGCGTTTTTGGCGTCCGCCTCCTTGTCCCGCTTGAAGGTCTGGAGGGCCAGCCGGACGACGTTTTCCAGATTGGTGCCTCCCTGGGAGACCCAGCCGAATTGAAGCTGTTCGATGGTTTCCTTCAGCGCGTTGTGGTCATGGGTAAGGGGCATGAGCAGGACGGCGTCCCCGGAGAAGATGATGATGCCGAAGTTGTCCCCCGGCAGGGCGTCCAGCAGGTCGTAGGCGGCGGTTTTAGCCCTTCCCAGGCGGGTGGGGGAGGCGTCCTTGCTGAGCATGGAGCGGGAGCAGTCAATGGCGATGAGGATATTGCGCGATTTGGGAATCTCCTTTACCTCCGTGTAGCCGTCCACCGGACGCGCGATGGAGAGGATGGCGAAGATGGAAGCCAGCACGGCAAAGATGACGGGGAGCACCCGGTGCCAGGTGGCCGGAGCGTGAACCAGCTCCTGCCGGTATTCCGGGGAGACGAGCACTTCCCATTTTCTGGAACGGCGGCGCCACAGCCACCAGGCCGCCGCCGCGAGCAGGGCCGGGAGGATGAGCGCGTACAGAACGTTGGGATAAAGGAAGGTCATGGCGGGAAAGGGATGGTGTTACGGGGCGGGGGCCGGTTTGAGCACTTGCAGGGAGAGGCCCAGTAGCGTCAGCGCGGCGCCCGTTACGAGGAAGTACATGAAGTATTCTTCAATGTGGCGGACGGTCTGCACCTTGGCCTCGCTTTTTTCCAGCTTGCCGATGGAGGCGAACGCCTTGTTGAAGGAGGCCATGTTCGTGGCCCGGAAGTGCTCCCCGCCCGTGAGCTGGGCTATTTTCCGCAGGGTGGGTTCGTCAAATTCGCTTTGCACCACCATCCCGTTCGCCAGGGTGCCTTCTTCCGTGCCCACGGCGATGGTATAAATCTTGATGCCCAGCTTGGCCGCGTTTTCCGCCGCCACCAGCGGGGATATCTGGCCGGAGTTGGAGGCGCCGTCCGTCACCAGGATGATGATTTTGGATTTGGTGTCCTTGCGGTCGTCCAGCCGGGTGGCCGCCGCCGCAATGGCGGAGCCGATGGCCGTGCCGTCCGCCTGGATCATGCGAGGATGGAAGTCCCGGATGATGCCGTTGACCAGGGCGTGGTCCAGCGTGAGCGGACAGAAGGATTTGGTTTTCCCAGCAAAGCCCACGATGCCGATGCGGTCGTCCGGACGGCTGTCGACGAATTGGGTGATGACATGCTTGGCGGCCACCAGGCGGTTGATGGGCATGCGGTTGAGGACCATGTCCGGCGTCTCCATGGAGTAGGAGAGGTCAAAGGCGATCATGATGTCAATGCCGTTGACGGTGCGGAAGGTTTTATCCTCCACTTTTTGGGGGCGCGCCAGCGCGATGGCGAGGGCCGCCGCCGCCAGCACGAAGCAAATGGCCCCTATTTTTCCGGCCAGGGATTGGGGATTGCGCGCCAGGGAGGAGATGAAGCGAACGGTCGGGTAGGTGATGGAGCCTTCCGCCCCCCGCCTGCGGCGGAGGATAATGAGGCACAAGATGAAGGGAAGGACATAGAGCCATTCAGGTTGTGCGAATTGGAAGTGTTCCGTCATGGTGTGCTAGCGTTGGTTGGGGCGTGGGGAAGGTTTTTTGACGACGAGGTCCGTTTCCTCCTTCGTGCGGTGTGCGTCCGCTTCTATGTCGTTGATGAGTTGGACCGTGTCGTCCGCCAGTTCGTTGACCAGGGAGTCGTTTTCCGGAGTGTCCGGCTCATATTTCAGGGAGGCCATGCGGTCCAGCAGGTCGCGCGTGGGACCCTGGAGTTCCGAGGGGAGCGCGGTGAGCGCGTCCGCCCGGCGGTTGAATTCCTGCTGGGTTTCATACAACGCCGGGTCTTTGGTTTCCCCCACCAGGTATTTCCGGAGGAGCAGGGAGAATTCCACGGCGGCCTGCCTGAGGGAGGGGTGGGTTTCCCGGAGCATCGTGATGTCCCGGATAGCGGTTTCCGCCGGGCTGAGCGGCGCGGCGGGGGTGCGCCCCTTCCTGCGGATGAGCACGATGACGGCTATGGCGACGGCCAGCAGGATGGAGGCGAGCATGATCCAGATGCCCCACGTATCCCAGAAGCCCGCTTGGAGGTAGGCGTCCGGGGACTGCGTTTCCATCAGCGTGGGGAAGGCCGGCGGTTCCGGAATGGCCGTGGGGGGAGTCTGGAAGGTGGCGGGTGCTGGCATGGCTGGCGGAGAAGGGTTTAGCGTGAGAATTTGCGGGACCTCCTGGTGAAGAGGGCCTGGAGGGGCGGCATGAAGTTGTCCGTGGTCTGGAGGTCCAGGAAATCGATGCCTAGGCGGCGGAAGTCCTGCGTCCATTTTTCACGGTGCAGGTGCACGACGTTGGCGTGGGCTTCCCGGACGTCCTGGCGGGCGAGGTTCAGGAA
>ENA-UAML01000125-UAML01000125.1-human-gut-metagenome-genome-assembly--contig:-NODE-125-length-30052-cov-6.948028_pt1 | contig 30052 bp, 29 predicted proteins | sample MGYA00244211_ERZ654495 | MGnify/ENA primary metagenome ERZ654495 (study PRJEB26926, sample SAMN06164685) | human gut metagenome | biome: ENVO:00009003; feature: ENVO:2100002; material: ENVO:00002003... | reverse complement strand
AGCCGCTATACCATGGACGCCAAGGATTCCACCGTGCGCCGGTATCTGGCCCAGCGGGCCGAGCTGCTGGGAGCCATCCGCCTGCCCAATAACGCCTTCCGCGCCAATGCGGGCACCGATGTGGTGTCCGACATCCTGTTTCTGCAAAAGCGGGACCGTCCGCTGGACATCGCCCCGGACTGGACCCAAACCGGCCGGACCGAGGAAGGCTTCACGGTCAACCAATATTTTCTGGATCACCCGGAGATGGTGCTGGGGCGACAGGAGCCGGAAAGCACCGCTCACGGCATGGATTACACCGTGAACCCCATCGAGGGGATGGAGCTGGCCGACCAGCTGCACAACGCCGTGCAGCACATCCACGGCACCTACCAGGAGGCCGCGCTGCCGGAGCTGGGCGAGGGCGAGGACATCGACGATTCCCTCCCGGCTGACCCGGATGTAAAAAACTATTCCTACACGGTGGTGGACGGGGCGGTGTACTTTCGGGAAAACAGCCGCATGGTGCGCCCTGACTTAAACGCCACCGCCGAGGCCCGCGTCAAAGGGCTGGTGGGGCTGCGGGACTGTGTGCAGCAGCTCATCGACCTGGAGATGGACGCCGCCGCGCCGGATGCCGACATCCGGGCGCAGATGGCCGAACTGAACCGCCGCTATGACGATTTCTCCGCTAAATATGGCCTTATCAACGACCGGGCAAACCGGCTGGCCTTTGCCGATGACAGCAGCTATTACCTGCTCTGTGCGCTGGAAGTGCTGGACGAGGACGGCAGGCTGGAACGCAAGGCGGATATGTTCACCAAGCGCACTATCAAACCCCATGAGGCCGTCACCACCGTGGACACGGCCAGCGAGGCGCTGGCGGTCTCCATCTCGGAGAAAGCCTGCGTGGACATGGCTTATATGGAACAGCTCACCGGCAAAACCGGCGAGGAACTGGCGGACGAGCTGCGGGGTGTCATCTTCCGTGTGCCGGGCCAGACCGAACCGGACGGGACGCCCCATTATGTGACCGCCGATGAATACCTCTCCGGCAACGTGCGCCGGAAGCTGCGCCAGGCCCAGCGGGCGGCGGAACAGGACCCGGCCTTTGCGGTCAACGTGGAGGCTCTGACCGCCGCCCAGCCCAAGGACCTGGACGCTTCCGAGATCGAGGTGCGGCTGGGGGCAACCTGGATTGACAAAGAGTACATTCAGCAATTCATGTACGAAACCTTTGACACGCCCTTTTACCTTCAGCGCAGCATTGAAGTCCACTACTCTGCATTTACCGCCGAGTGGCAGATCTCCGGCAAAAACGCTGTGGGACAGAGAGATGTGGCGGCCTATACCACCTACGGGACCGGCCGCGCCAACGCCTATAAAATCCTCGAAGATTCCCTCAACCTGCGGGATGTGCGTATCTACGATACTGTTGAAGATGCGGACGGCAAGGAGCGCCGGGTGCTGAACGCCAAGGAGACCACCCTGGCCGCCCAGAAGCAGCAGGCCATCCGGGAGGCGTTCAAGGACTGGATTTGGCGGGACCCGGAGCGGCGGCAGGCGCTGGTGCGCCAGTACAACGAGGAAATGAACGCCACCCGCCCCCGCGAGTATGACGGCAGCCACATTGTTTTCGGCGGCATGAACCCGTCCATCACCCTGCGGGAGCATCAGAAAAATGCCATCGCCCATGTGCTGTACGGCGGAAACACGCTGCTGGCCCACGAGGTGGGCGCGGGCAAGACCTTTGAAATGGTGGGGGCCGCAATGGAGGCCAAGCGCCTGGGCCTGTGCCAGAAATCCCTCTTTGTGGTGCCAAACCACCTGACCGAACAGTGGGCTTCGGAGTTCCTGCGTCTGTACCCGTCCGCCAATATCCTGGTGACAACCAAAAAGGACTTTGAAAAGCACAACCGCAAGAAGTTTTGTGCCCGCATCGCCACCGGCGACTATGATGCCATCATTATGGGCCACTCTCAGTTTGAAAAAATCCCCATCAGCAAGGAACGCCAGGAGCGGCTGCTGCATGAGCAGATTTGGGAAATCACCGAGGGCATCTCTGAGGTGGAGGCCAGCGGCGGCGAGCGGTTCACGGTCAAGCAGCTGGAACGCACGAAAAAATCTCTGGAGGCGCGGCTGGAAAAGCTGCAAGCGGAAGGCCGCAAGGACGATGTGGTGACCTTTGAGCAGTTGGGCGTGGACCGGCTGTTCGTGGACGAGGCCCACAACTACAAAAACCTGTTTTTATATACCAAGATGCGCAATGTGGCGGGCCTCTCCACCACGGACGCACAGAAATCTTCGGATATGTTCGCCAAGTGCCGCTACATGGACGAGATCACCGGCAGCCGCGGCGTTATCTTTGCCACCGGCACACCTGTCAGCAACTCCATGACCGAGCTTTACACCATGCAGCGGTATCTCCAGTATGACCGGCTGCAAGAGCTGGGCATGGCCCATTTTGACTGCTGGGCGTCCCGATTTGGCGAGACCGTGACGGCGCTGGAGCTGGCCCCGGAGGGCACCGGCTACCGGGCACGCACACGCTTTTCCAAGTTCTTCAACCTGCCGGAGCTGATGAACCTATTCAAAGAGGTGGCCGACATCAAGACCGCCGATCAACTGCACCTGCCCACGCCCCAGGTGGAGTACCACAACGTAGTGGCCCAGCCCACCGACATCCAGAAAGAGATGGTAAAGGCTCTCTCCGAACGTGCGTCCGAAGTACACCGGGGCAGCGTGGACCCGTCGGTGGACAATATGCTCAAGATCACGTCGGATGGGCGAAAGCTGGGCCTGGATCAGCGGATCATCAACCAGATGCTGCCGGACGAACCGGGCACCAAGGTCAACCAGTGCGTGGACAACATTATGCAGATCTGGCGGGACGGCGAGGCCGACAAGCTGACCCAGCTGGTGTTTTGCGACATCTCCACGCCCCAGGCCAAACCCGCCAAAAAGGTGGCGAAGGCGCTGGACAACCCGACCCTCCACGCTTTGGAGGACGCGGTGCCGCTGCCAGAGCCGGAACCGGCCTTTACGGTATACGAGGACATCCGGCAGAAGCTCATCGCCAAAGGCGTGCCCGCCGAACAGATCGCCTTTATCCATGAGGCCAACACCGAGGTGCGCAAAAAGGAGCTGTTTTCCAAGGTCCGCACCGGCCAGGTGCGCGTCCTGCTGGGCAGCACGGCCAAGATGGGCGCAGGCACCAACGTCCAGGACCGCCTTGTGGCGCTGCATGATCTGGACTGCCCCTGGCGGCCCGGCGACCTGGCCCAGCGGAAAGGCAGAATTGAACGCCAGGGCAACCAAAACGAGACCGTCCATGTGTTCCGCTACGTCACCGAAGGAACCTTTGACGCCTATCTCTGGCAGACGGTGGAGAACAAGCAGAAATTCATTTCGCAAATCATGACCAGTAAAAGCCCGGTGCGAAGCTGCGACGATGTGGACGAAACGGCGCTGTCCTTTGCCGAGATCAAGGCGCTGTGCGCCGGGGACCCGCGCATCAAGGAGCGCATGGATCTGGATGTGGACGTGTCCCGGCTGAAGCTGCTGAAGGCTGACCACCAGAGCAAGCAGTACCGCCTGGAGGACCAGCTGCTCAAAACTTTCCCGGAGGAGATTGAGAAAAACAAGGGCTTTATCGCCGGGCTGGAAGCGGATATGGCGACCCTGGCCGCTCATCCCCACCCAGAGGACGGCTTTGCTGGCATGGAGGTGCGGGGCGACACCCTCACCGACAAAGAGAACGCCGGGGCCGCCCTGCTGGACACCTGCAAGGAGGTCAAAGGGTCCGATCCGGTGCCAGTGGGCAGCTACCGGGGGTTTGCTATGTCGGTGTCGTTTGACGCTTTCCGGCAGGAGTATATGCTCCTGCTGAAAGGCCAGATGACCCACCGGGCGACGCTGGGCGCAGACCCCCGTGGAAATCTCACCCGTATCGACAATGCGCTCAGTCAGATGCCTCAGCGGCTGGAGGCGGTGAAGAACCAGCTGGACAATCTCTACCAGCAGCAGGCCGCCGCCAAGGCGGAGGTGGGCAAGCCCTTCCCCCAGGAACAGGAGCTGCGGAACAAATCCGCCCGGCTGGCCGAACTGGACGTACTGCTGAACATGGACGGCCGGGGCCGCCCTGCGCCGGAGGCGGTGCTTGCCAAGAGCAGCCGCCCCTCGGTGCTGGAAGGGCTGAAACGCCCGGTGCCGCGCAATCCCGAAAAGAAACCCAAACACCACGAACAGGAGGTGCGATAACATGAATCCCGATAAAAACACGGCCCTCTATGAGAAGATGGCTGCCGAACAGGACAAGTTCCGGGACTGGCTGAAAAGCCAGCCTGCGGCGGAGGTCTTAAACCATGCCTATGAGTACACGGTCCGGGAGGATATTTTAATGGCGATGGAGGAGTTGGGCCTGCCCCAAAGCCGGGCCGCCGCGCTGCTGGCGTCGCCGTCTCCGCTGGCCGATGTCTACAAGGAGTTTTCTGACCGGGAAACTTCCTACATGGATGTGGTGCGGGACAGCATCGAACAGCGGGCCGAGGCGGCGCTGGACGCCCAGCGGGAACTGCCGCTCTACCGGCACGACGCCTCCTATGCCCGTGAGCAGGGCGACCTGGATTTGTACCGGGCGTCCCGGCGCGCCAACATCGCCTGCAAGGAGGCCATCGAGGCGTCCCTTTCGGAACATTACCGGGACAACCGGCTGGACAAGGATGCGGTGCCCCAGGTGATCGAGCAGTTCGGCTACACCCGCACCCTCTATGTGCTGGCAAACACCGTGCAGCAGAAAGAATGGGATGGACGGTTCAGCCCGGCCAACAAAGCGTGGGCCAAAACGGTGGACATCCCGCCCAACCCGGACGGCTTCGGCGGAGACCGCAACCTGGACTTTGTGGTGGATGGTCACCCCGGCCTGGTTGATCTGTTTCTGACCCAGGCGCGGCAGGACTATTTGCGGCTCCAGCCGCTGACACCAGAGGAAATCCGCGCCGAGGCCGCCCGGCTGTTGCAGGAGCTTCGTGAGCCGGATACGCCCAACAGTCCCCACGGCACCCACTACATGGCCCGCGTTTCGCCGGACTTTCTGGCCCGCGCAGGCACCCAGGCCCACGACCAGCTGATGGCGCTGCTGCCGTTCCGCAGCCTGGCGATCACCGGCATGAAGGACCTGCCCGGCACCTATGTTACCATCCTGGCCAGTGAGGACCGCTCCAAGGAGCTGCGCCAGCGCCGCCCTTCGGTCCGCCGCCAGCTAAAACAGGAACCGCGTTCCACTGAAAAGAAAGCGCCCGTTCGTAAGAAAAAGGAGCCGGAGCGGTGAGCGCCCCCAAGCGCAAACGGAAGGTGCAGCTGAACTTCCGGGTCTCGCCGGAGGAACTGGCGCTGATCGAGCAGAAGATGGCCCAACTTGGCACATCCAACCGGGAAGCCTATCTGCGCAAGATGGCCCTGGACGGCTATGTGGTGCGCCTGGAACTGCCGGAGCTGAAAGAGCTTGTCTCCCTGATGCGCTATTCCAGCAACAACTTGAACCAGCTGACCCGCCGGGTGCATGAAACCGGGCGCATTTACGACGCCGACCTGGAGGATATAACCCGGCGGCAGGAGGCTTTGTGGGACGGGGTGCATCGGATATTGACCCAGCTGGCAAAGCTGTCGTGACAGGGGCATACGCCCCAGCTGTGAGGGAGGCACGGCGCGTGCGTGCGGCTGCGCCGGGCCTCCCTCTTTTTTCTTTGCCCGTATCGTTGCACTTTTGCGGGCCGCAGGCGATAATGGAGTCAGAAACGGAGGTGAAGGCTGATGTTGACATTTGAAAATATCTTGGAGTTGTTTCAAGAGTATCTGCTGCGTGACCCGGAGGAAGAAGTCCTCCCCTGCAAGCGCGGCTATGTCCGATTGACCTGGAACAAGGATTCCCGCTACTGCGTGGACGGCATCCTCTGCCAGACCCCGGAGGAACTGTTTGACCTGCTGCTCACGGATTACCAGGACTTTGAATTGCTCCGCCGGACGAAAGGCCGCCGGGAGGTTACAGAGGCTGACGAAAAGGCAGTGGAGGAATTGTGCAAGCCCTACCTGGACTGGCGAAAGGGGGCGCTGAAATGAGAGCGGTGCTGTTTATTTTGAAATTGGGGCTGAAAATCCTTGCCGCGCCGGTGGTGCTGGCGCTGACGCTGTTCACCTGGGTATGCTTTGGACTGCTGTATGTGTCCAGCTTCATCTTCGGCCTGGCCTCCACGGTGGTGGCGCTGCTGGGGGTCGCGGTGCTGGTGACCTACTCGCCGCAAAACGGCGTGATCCTGTTGGCGATTGCTTTCCTGGTCAGCCCGCTGGGCCTTCCGATGGCCGCCGCCTGGCTGGTGGGTAAGGTGCAGGACCTGCGGTATGCGATCCAGGACGCGGTGTACGGTTGAATTGGAAGCGAAGAATTGCCGGGAGTGATTGCCCGGCAATTTTTTGACTTTACTTTTGTGCTAATTTCGCGTATAATATTAGCATGAAAGGAAGGTGAAGAACGTGAGCCAATTTCAACAGCTGGACCAGCTGATGGAACGTCAGGACGGAATGCTGCGCACCGGGCAGGCCCTCGCGGCCGGGATCTCAAAACCTGTTTTTTATCAATTCGTGCAGTCTCGTGGGCTGGAACAGGCGGCGCATGGGATTTATCTTTCCAAAGACGCCTGGGTGGACGCCATGTATCTGCTGCATCTTCGTTGTCCGCAGGCGGTTTTTTCCCATGAAACGGCGCTGTTTTTCCACGACCTGACCGACCGGGAGCCGCTGGCCTATTCCATTACGGTCAAGACGGGCTACAACCCCACCCGGCTTAAAAGTGAGGGCGTCCAGGTCTTTACCATCAAGGCGGAGCTGCATGAGGTCGGCCTGACAACTGCGCAAACCCCCTTCGGCCACGATGTGCCGGTCTATGATATGGAACGGACGATCTGCGATGTGCTGCGCAGCCGGAGCCACATCGAGATGCAGACATTCCAGGACGCTTTGAAAGCGTATGCCCGCCGGAAAGACAAGGACCTGCGGACGCTGGTGCGCTATGCCAAACTGTTCCGGGTCGAGAAGATTTTACGCCAGTATTTGGAGGTACTGTTATGATAAAGACAGCCAGACAGCTGAAAGATTTGATCCGCAACCTGTCAAAGAAAAATGCTGCGGATGCGCAGATTTTGATGCGCAACTATATGATGGAGCGTTTTCTGGAACGCATTTCTCTCTCGTCCTACCGGGACAAATTCATCCTCAAGGGCGGGATGCTGGTGGCCGCGATGGTCGGTCTGGACGCCCGCTCCACGATGGACCTGGACGCAACGGTCAAGGGGGCCAACGTCAGTGTCGAGGATGTGGAGAACATGATGGCCGAGATCATCGCCGTTCCCATTGATGACGGCGTTACCTTCCAGGTGAAAAACATTTCAGAAATCATGGATGAAGCGGAATATCCCGGTATCCGGGTCACGATGACAACGCTCTTTGACGGGGTGCGCACCCCGCTGAAAATCGACGTTTCCACCGGCGACGCCATCACCCCTAAAGAGGTGCGGTACAGCTTCAAGCTCATGCTGGAGGACCGCTCCATCGACGTTTGGGCCTATAACCTGGAAACTGTGCTGGCTGAAAAGCTGGAAACCATCATCACCCGGACCACGACCAACACCCGCATGAGAGATTTTTACGACATCGCCATCCTGCAACAACTCTATGGCAGCACTCTGGACCCGCACATTCTCCATGACGCGCTGCTGGCGACAGCCCACAAGCGCGGCACCGAGCGCCATCTGGCCGAGGCCGCCGAAGTCTTTGATGAAGTGGAGAACAGCCCGGTCATGCAGGACCTGTGGGCGGCCTATCAGAAAAAGTTTTCCTATGCGTCCGACCTTGGCTGGGATACGGTCATGGCTGCGGTGCGGCAGTTGTTCGTTCGCTGCGAGGGCGCGGTATGAAAAAGCGTGGACACTACTGCAAGGTCTGTGGCGAGTATAAAGCCAACGAAAAGTTTTCCGGCAAAGGCCATGCCGCACACATCTGTAAAACCTGCGCCGCTCTCCCGCCAGAACGGCAGGCAGAAGAAATGACACTTACCCGGCTTGTCAACCTTCCCTGGCGATTATCCAAAGAACAGCTTTCGTGGCTGAAAAAACGGATGAAAGACAGGCGGGAGACCGTGCGGACCTTGGCAACGGAACAGTATGAAATGCGGTTCCCGCCCAGGATGGAGCTGGATGAATTGGAAGATGGTATTGAGGAAGATTTCGATTTTGATATGGACGAGGAAACTGATATAGAGTAAACCGATGCGGTCTGTGATGAGCAGGCCGCTTATTTTTTGGAAAGGAGGCGGACCACACATGGCCACCACCCGCATCATGCCGCTGCACGCTGGCAAGGGCCGCACGGTCGGCAAGGCGATCAGCGACATCATCGACTATGTGAAAAATCCAGAAAAGACCGACCACGGCAGGCTCATCACCAGCTACCAATGTGACAGCCGCGTGGCCGATGCGCAGTTCCTGCTGGACAAGCAGACCTACGCCGCCCGCACCGGCCGGGTGCGCGGTGCGGACGATGTGATCGCCTACCATCTGCGGCAGTCCTTTGTGCCGGGCGAGATCACGCCGGAGGAAGCCAACCGCCTGGGCGTGGAGCTGGCCCGGCGCTTCACCAAGGGCAGGCACGCTTTCATCGTCTGCACACACATCGACAAGGCTCACGTCCACAACCATATTATATGGAACTCCACCACGCTGGAGTGTGACCGCAAGTTCCGCAACTTTTGGGGCAGCACCCGCGCTGTCCATCGCCTGAGCGATACCATCTGCATCGAGAACGGCTACTCCATTGTGGAGGCTCCCAAGCGGCGCGGTCAGAGCTACAACAAGTGGCTGGGCGATGCGGCCAAGCCCTCCCACAAGGAGCTGCTGCGCCAGGCCATCGACCGGGCGCTGGCACAGAAACCGGCCAGCCTGGAGGAGCTGCTGCGCCTGTTGGAGCAGGACGGTTTTACCGTTCACCGGCGGGGCAAGACCATCTCCATCAGCGCGGAGGGCTGGGGCAACAACGTCCGCTTTGACCGGCTGGGAGATGGCTACACGCTGGACGATTTGCTGGCGGTCCTCTCCGGCCAAAAAGAACATACGCCCCGCAAGCAAGCCGTCCCGCAGGCCGCTCCGTCCAAGGTCAATCTGCTGGTGGACATCCAGGCAAAATTGCAGGCAGGGAAAGGCGCCGGATATGCCCGCTGGGCAAAGGTGTTCAACCTCAAGCAGATGGCGCAGACCCTCAACTACCTGTCCGAACATGGGCTGTTGGATTATGTCAATCTGGAAGCAAAAACAGCAGAGGCGACGGTCCGCTACAATGCTTTGTCCGATCAGATCAAGGCCGCCGAGAAGCGCATGGCCGAGATTGCCGTGCTGCGCACCCACATCGTCAACTATGCCAAGACCCGTAACACCTATGTGGCCTATCGCAAGGCCGGGTATTCACGGAAATTCCGGCAGGAGCATGAGGAGGAAATCTTGCTGCACCAGGCGGCCAAGGAAGCCTTCAACGAGCTGAATGTGAAGAAGCTGCCCACCATCAAGGAGCTTCAGACCGAGTACGCCCAGCTGCTGGCGGACAAGAAAAAGGCTTACGGAGAGTACCGGCAGGCCCGCGCCGCCATGCGGGAACTATTAACGGTCAAGAACAATGTGGATCGGGTCCTGAGCTTTGAGGCTGGAAAACAGATTGAGAAAGAACGTGATCAGAAGCAGAACCGTTGATAACCTTGGTAAAGCGAAAAGCCGGGCGCGGGGGCTGTATGGCCTCTGCGTCCGGCACTGTTTTTTTGCCTTTATGCCTGCTCCATCGGGAAATTCGGCAGGGCTTCCAACAGTTTCATAATCAAGTGCTGTTTCATATCCTCGTCTACGGCCAGCTCGTCGATCATGGGGGCATAGTGTTCAATCACTTTTTCCGTAGCCCACTTCTCGCCTGCGACGGCGGCCTTGATCGTGGCGCTGTCCAGCAACATTTCCTGTTCGGCCATCCTGTCCACTCCTGTCTTTTTTATGCTTGTATCAGCATAACACAGAACCGGCAGAAATACCAGCGACGGAAGCATTTTCCTACGCATTTAGAAGCCCTCTCTGGTGGGGATAGGATAATCTGTCTTACCTGCCCGCCGACCATGACGGGAAAGCCTTGAAATAGCGGGCTTTTTACCGCCCTAAATGCGTAGAGAGTAGGTTTTATTCCGATGTCCGCAGACGTTCCACAACAGTACCCTTGTTGAAGAAAGCGCAAGGGATTTCCTATATTACTATCACTCTGTTTCTCTTAACCGTTCCGTTATAGTTTCTCTACTAAGAGAACGATACATCCTCTCCGGCGTTATAAAACAAATTATCATTATTACCAGAATAATGCTAGCCGCCGGAATAATCGGATAGGTAAATACCGCGAAGCTCACTTGTTGCTGGAATAGTTTGAAGATACCGTATGCGATCAGATTGCCAGCGGATAATACAAAAATCAGGGTGATTATTGCATAGTAAAGTCCTTCACTTATCAGCATTTTCCGAACCTGCTTATGGCTCATTCCAATAGATTCAAGCGTTGCCAATTCGCGCTTGCGGGCCACAACACTAACCGACATAACATTGACAAAATTGAGTATTCCAATAAGAGCGATTACAAACGAAATGCTTCCACCAAGAACCAGCACGGCCATTTTTGCACGATTCAGTTCTTCCATAGACTCAGTTCTTGATGTTATAGAAATTCCAGAATCGTCTCCTATAAGCTGCTTCAATGCAATGAAAGCATTTTTCTCATACCCGCTGGCAACATTCATGTCAAGCTGTTTTACGGCCGGCTCTCCAAACCATTCCTGCATAATAGTATTTGACACAATCACGGTTGGCGCAAGGCTGGAGCCAATGCCTTTATAGCTGAACGGAACAAAGCCACCAAGAGCAAATTTATATTTTTGCTGATTGGAAACGCTGTTTTCTTCTCGATAAGAAGGGGTAATATTCAGCTCTTGAACATTGGAGAACAATTCGGGATTATCGGTGGCAATCAAAGCAATTTCTCCTCGATCAAATGCTTCAATATCAATGGGGCTTCCAAGTCTGTCACGATATTTTGTTAGGGCTTCTCCATCAACTCCAATGAGAAATCCATTAAAATTGTCCTCAATATCTTGCTCTGACAAAGCGGAAATCTGCTCTTGCATGGGATGGTTAGCAATATATCCTCTAAACGCATCCGAGTAATCCAACCGCATTTCTTCCCACGTTGTAGGGTGTATATTTTCAACTCCGGGAATTAGCATGAGCTGTTCCACTAATGAATCATCCAACGTCTGCGCGGGCCAAGTCTCGTTATCCAGTACCAAATCACTTTCAAAAGCAGAATCAATATACTTTGAAACATCTGTGCTAAAAACCAATGTTGTCACTGATAGAAAGGTCGTCACTCCTAAAAACAAACTGAACAATACCACTCCTGCACGTTTTTTATCCCGGAAAATATTCCGCCAAGCCATACGATATGGTTTGCCGTGTGCCAGTGATCGGATGTGTTTCACAGTGCCTATAACTCCCGTATATTTTTGCGCTTCTATGGGAGAAATACTCGCGGCTTTTCTTGCAGGTTTTGATGCGGCTAATATGGCAGTGAGCAAAGGAAAGAACACTGCTCCCGCATAGATAATCGGTGAGAATGATACAACGGCTTCATCTGTGGAAATGGCTCCAAGTTCTGAAATCAAGAATGGAACCACCCCTAAAGAAAGCAGCAACGACAGGATAATGCCAATAGGTATTCCAATAAGGCAAAGGCGTATAACCTGCCGAATAACAATACGCTTGATCTGTTTTGGCGTCGTCCCAATCGTTTTGAGAAGCCCATAAAACTGCACATCATGGGAGATGGAAATATACAGGATATTATAAATCAGCAGATAGCCTGTAAAAATGAGGAAAACCACAATAGCACATAGGGAAATCAAAGTCGCAGTTTCCTGACCGGCATCTGCTTCATAAAGCTGTACCATCGCGACAGGTTGATTTTCTGCTAACCCTAAATCAGCCACTAATGCGCTGCAATATTCTGAAACTCTGGACTCATCTGCAAACAGGATCGAAGCAGAACCATCTTTTTCCACGGTCTTTCCATATCTTTGTGATAACGCATGAGAAACGAAAATCACATCAGCAGTCTCCGTTGATTGGACAAACGCATAGCTTGTGAACCACCCCGACAAGGTGAAGGTTTCCTGAATTATGGAATCTCTGTTTTCGCTATCTGTGTAATAGGTGAGGGGAATCTCCATGCCAATAGATGGGGTATCAATTCCCATCCGTTTCAGCACCCCGCGAGAAACCATAATCTCATTTTCTTTTTCAGGATAGTTCCCTACTATATCAACATAGGCGGGGGCGCGCAGTTCTTCCCATTCAGTCTTGTCGAAATAGTGAAGGGTCAAACTGATATTTCCCATATCTGCTGTATTTTGAACAACGCCAACGCTGTTACCAGTACCAACTTCTTTTACATAGTCCAATGTGTGAAGCTGCTTGATCTGCTCCGTCGTCGGATGACCCACAGCAGCGTGCGCCATTGTACCTGCAAATCTTAGCTGCTCCATTTTTACAGACTCAACAAGGCTCATGCCAACGCTGAAAACAGAGCCGATCAGTAAGGTGGTAAGCATGATTGCCATAACAAGAAAAAAGTTTCGCCGTTTATTGGCTTTCAAACTTCTTTTTGTCAATTTTTTAAGAATCAGGCCATTATTGTTGCCAAATAAAATGTCGTTCATTCTTTTTCACCACCTTACTCTGAAATTTTGCCGTCCTCAATACGAATAATACGATCCGCAAGCTGGGCAATCTCGTTGTTATGAGTAATCATGATAAGAGTTTGATGAAATCTGTGGCTGGTAGCTTTCAGCAGGCCAAGAACATCATTACTCGTCCGACTGTCAAGGTTGCCCGTCGGCTCGTCCGCCAAAACAATCGCTGGTTTTGAAATCAGGGCGCGGGCAATAGCGACGCGCTGCTGCTGGCCGCCGGAAAGATTGTTCGGCATATTGCTTAGTTTATCGTCCAAAGCCAGCATACGAACTACATCGTCCATAAACGCTTTATCCACGGTATCTCCGTCCAGTTCAACCGGGAGAGTGATATTTTCATACACATTCAGAACGGGAACAAGGTTGTAATTTTGAAACACAAATCCGATTTTTCGCCTGCGGAAAATCGCAAGGTGTTCCTCATTCAATGTGGATAAATCTTTACCATCCACAATAACCTTGCCGGAAGTAGGAACATCCAGCCCGCCCATCATATTCAGCAATGTAGATTTTCCACTGCCGGATGTGCCGATAATGGCAACAAATTCCCCCGGCTCAATCGAAAGGGAAACGCCGTCCAGAGCCTTTGTAATGTTCGGCTTGACCCCATAGTATTTTTTCAAATCTGTTGTCTGTAAAATAGGCATAAATTCTACCACCTTTCTTTTTGATGGTTCCATTGTAAAGGGTAATCCTCGCAGAAATGTCACGGTGCTTCTTGAATTTCCTCTTAAAACGTCTTGAAATGTCACAATCCTGTGACATTTCAAGAATGTGGCAGGAACACCGAAAAGGTAGAGCCGGTGCCGACTTCCGAGGCAACGCGGATAAAGCCCCCTTGCCGGGTAATAATTTCACGGGTAAGATATAGGCCGATCCCGATGCCGGGTGCGTCATGTACCCTGTCCTCACGGTAGAACCGCTTGAAAATCGTTCCTTGATGTTGTTCTGGAATACCAATGCCCGTATCGGAAATATCAATCTTCACATACATTTCCCAGCACACCACAGCCACATGGATTTTCCCGCCTGCCGGGGTGTACTTCACCGCATTATCCAGAATGTTGAACAGGGCTTCGGTTGTCCATTTCCGATCATGGGCTGCCATTACCGTTTCCGGGCAATCCACCGTGACCGCAATCTTTTTCTGCTCTGCGTTCAGCAGAATACCGCCCAGCGCCGCAGCGAGAGTATCATAGATGGCCTGCGGCTTCGGCTCCAAAGCAATTACACCGGCTTCAAGCCGTGACGTTTTAATCATTGCCTGCATGAGAAAATCCAGCTTGTCTAACTGGCTGTCCATCGCCAAAAGAAATTCTCTCTGTTTTTTCGGCGTTACAGCTTGTTCCAACAAAGTGGCATCCAGCATTTTCAGGTTTGCAATCGGCGTTTTGACCTGATGGGAGATGTCCGAAATCAATTCCTGTAAGTCGGCCCGTTCCTTTGCAATACTGCTTTTGCTTTCCCGCAGCACTTCATAGAGCCGGGAAAGCCGGTGCTGGATTTTATAAAACAGGTTTTCTTCCTCTGTGTACTGCGGCGGGGCCTGACCTGCTGACATCATATCGTCCAGCAGCTTGCACAGAGAGTCCGAAAACAGCGTCAATTTCCGGCGCACAAAGGCCAGAAAAGCAGCCATGCACCCGGCAACGAAAACCGCATAAAGCACTCCGCAGCATAGCGCCAATACGTCCCTTGTTAAAAAGTATATGGTACATGACATAACGACCGAAAGTAGGAAAAGTGCTGCACACACGACCATACACATTTTATTGACCGAGAGTTTTTCTGTCCTCATTTGTTACCGCCCCCAATCCACATATAGCCCATGCCGTAGACGGTTTTGATATAGGCATGATCTGGGTTTTCAATTTTGCTTCGTACCCGGCTGATTGTGGAAGTCAGCGCGTGTTCATCCACAAAATTTCCGTCAATATCCCACAGCTTTTCCAATAGCACCTGCCGGGTCAAAACAATCTGCGGATTTTTCGTCAGCACTTTCAAAAGCCGGTATTCCATTGGGGTAAAAGAGATGCTTTCCCCGCCCCGCGTTGCGGTCATTTCCGTAAAGTTGATAAACAGGTTGCCGTCATTGTAAAAGTCGCCGCCAGATTGCTTTCTGATCCGGGCCAGCAATGCAGACACTTTTTTCTGAAATACGCTCATGGGGAAGGGCTTTGTCACATAATCATCCGCCCCCAGTTCGTAGCCTTTGAGCATATCGCTTTCCATATCGTTTGCCGTCAGGAAGATTACAGCAGTATCCGGGTGGCTTTCCTTAATATCCCGACAAAAATCAAACCCATTGCCGTCCGGCAGGTTAATGTCAAGGACAATCAAATCATACTCTTGTTTTCTGCAAAACCGTTCGGCAACGCTTTTCGTCAGGGCAGCATCGACTTCATAACCAGCGGCAGACAGGTTATAGCAAAGGGTATTATTCAAAAGGCGGTCATCTTCAACCACTAAAATTCTCATTAGCTCACATCCTATTACAATATATTTACGGTTCAAGGCACGGCAGCCAGCCGTGTTTTTTTCCGCATCGTTGCCAAAGCTGTTAGAATGAGAGCGTCTTGGCCTGATGCTCACCTCCAAGGACCAAAGCGTCCGCAGAAAAGTCCGTCAGCCAGCCTCTCATTCGCAGCGTTCGATTTATGCAGGTTGTTGGCCACATTGGTGCGCCCGTGTCATCAAATAGATTGTACCGGCAATGATGGAAAAGGCTGGTCGCCAAAGACAAATCCACGATGAGGAGCGAGGAGCGATTCGCATGAACAATGTGGCAGGGATCGATGTTTCCAAAGGCAAGAGTGTAGTATCTGTTCTCCGTCCCTTTGGGGAAGTGGTGGCAAAGCCGTTTTCTGTTGGTCACACCGGCAGTGAACTCAAGGAGCTGGCAGACTACTTGAAAAGCCTGGACGGTGAGACGCGGGTAGTCATGGAGCACACCGGGCGCTACTATGAGCCGGTGGCCCGCTTTCTCCATGAGGAGGGCATCTTTGTTAGCGCGGTCAATCCTAAGCTCATTAAAGACTACGGAAACAACACCCTGCGAAAAGTGAAAACAGACAAGGCAGACGCCAGGAAGATTGCCCGCTATGGGCTTGACAACTGGGTGGAATTGCGCCAACATACACCCATGGACACGATTCGTATGCAGCTGAAAACGCTGAACCGGCAGCAAGGTCTGTACTCCAAAACCAAGACGATGATGAAAAACAACCTCATCGCCCTCCTGGATCAGACCTATCCCGGTGTTAACGCCCTGTTTGACAGCCCTGTCCGAGAGGATGGCAGCCAGAAATGGGTGGACTTTGCCATGGCCTTTTGGCACGTGGACTGTGTGCGGGCTATGAGCCTCACTGCCTTTTCCGAGCGCTACCGCAAGTGGTGTAAACGCCACGGCTACAACTTCAGCCAGAGCCGGGCCGTGGAGATCTACACGGACGCCCAGGATCTCATCGCCATGCTCCCAAAAGACGCCTTGACCAAAACCATGATCCGACAGGCCATTGACGCGCTGAACGCCGTTTCCAAATCTCTGGAGCAGCTCAAGGCTGAAATGCGTACTCTGGCCGCCCAGCTCCCGGAATATCCCGTTGTTATGGCTATGCGCGGCGTAGGCGATTCTCTCGGCCCCCAACTCATGGCGGAGATTGGGGATGTGACCAGGTTCACACACCGGGGAGCCATTACCGCCTTTGCCGGTGTTGACCCGGGCGCTGACCAGTCCGGCGCCCACGAGGCCAAAAGCAACCACACTTCCAAAAGCGGGCCGCCGGAGCTACGCCGCGCCCTGTTCTTGGTTATGGACTGCCTGCTGAAAACACAACCGGAAGACGACCCGGTGTACCGCTTCATGGACAAGAAACGCTCAGAAGGCAAGCCGTACCTGGTCTATATGACAGCCGGGGCCAACAAGTTTCTGCGCATCTACTACGGCCGGGTAAAGGAGCATTTGGCTTCTCTGGAAAACGCTGATTGACCACTTTCATTCTCTTTCAATTTGACCGGCGCTTGCGCGGCGGTTCTTTTCTCATACCCTTTTTTCGCCTTCTCCTGTGCCTGCAAATTTTTCTCATTTTCCTATTGATTTTTTATTTGCAGACTTTTCTTTATAGTGTACCAATCAAATGTCACAGAAACCTCACGATGAAGTGCTTTTTTGGAATTTCTTTTATCTTATCCTTTGCAGACAGGAACGACAAGCTATCATTCGGAAATTTTGAAATGTCACAAACTTGTGAGATTTCAAGGGGTGAATTTTGTCAAAACCTGTTTTCCTGCGAGATTTCTGCGAGAATTGGGCCTTAAAATAATATCAAAATAAAGATACCCCAATTTCTGCCGGACGACGGCAAAGAAAAAAAGCCGTCGTACAGCAGCCCTTTTCCTGCGCCTGACTAAAGCATGGCGGCTTTGAATAAATCAAGGCCGCCGTATTCTATGCCATTACAAAGAACAACACCCTGACGTTGGCAGGATCGGCGGCCCACGGAGGGAGCCGCCATGAAGCAAAGAGCGTTTCGACAGAATACAACGGGGTATGCGCTATCAAAAAAAGTCCGTCCCCATCTACGGGGAAAAGCGCCTGCCAATATGTATTATACCATGTAAATCAACTGTATATCGCTTCCATTTCCGCCCGGTGGGTCTGCGACCTGCCGGGCGAAATTTGTTGTTTTCTGCGGTTCCCCGGTGCGGGCCGGAGCCGCCACATTGCTGCCAGTGAAAGGAGTGGAATAAGCAGCTTTATCTTCTCGCTCTCCCGCAGATCGGGGGTGAGAAGATGAACGAATACACCTTTGACTATGTGGAACGGAACCGGCTGGATGCTTTCTGCAAGACTGTTCTTCGCAACGAGGCCATCACCTACCTGTCGGAGCTGGCCCACCGACCATGCCGGAAAAGCCTTGAAATAGTGGGCTTTTTACCGGCCTAAATGCGTAGACAGGAGGCGCTTTGTTAAAATTCCATGAAATTATCGCAGCTTATTGACATCTGTATTTTTCTGTTTTATACTGTAATTGTAACAGCATAACAGTAAAGAACGGAATGGTGGTGGGAATTTGGAGATAGTCGTAAGCAATAAGGCAAGCCGACCTTTATACGAACAGATAGCGTCACAAATTAAAGCGGCAATTATGAGTGGTGAATTAAAAGCTGGCGAAGCAATTCCGTCTGTAAGGTCATTAGCAAAGTCATTGCATATCAGCATTTTAACGGTTCAAAAGGCATACGCCACATTGCAAGAAGATGGTTTTATTGAAACAACCGCCGGAAAAGGTTGTTATGTATCAGCGCAAAATCAAGATTTCTATCTGGAAGAACAACAAAAAAAGATAGAAGAAAAATTTGCGGAGGCAATCGAGATCGCCCGCACAAGCGGAATATCTCTGGATAAGCTGACAGAATTACTCACACTAATGTATCAGGAGGATGAATGATGAGCGATAATGTTTTGGAAATACGAGAATTATCGAAAGACTATGGCGACTTTGTTCTTGACAAAGTAAGTTTTTCGCTTCCCCGTGGTGTCATTATGGGACTGATCGGTGAAAACGGTGCTGGAAAAAGCACGACGATTAACTGTATTCTGAACGAAACACAGAAAACCAGCGGCCAAATTCTCATTTTCGGCAAAGATCATATTTTGGATGAAATTAAAATCAAAGATAAACTCGGTGTGGTCTTTGATGAAAACCATTTCCCTGATATTTTTACGGCAGAGGAAATCGGAAAATTCATGTCTGGAATTTATTCCGGCTGGGATTGGCCTCTTTATCGCCAGCATCTCGAAAAATTTGAACTGCCGAAAGATAAGAAAATCAAAGATTTTTCCAAAGGCATGAAAGTGAAATTGGCATTTGCCGTGGCACTGTCCCACAAGGCTGAACTGCTGATTTTGGACGAAGCGACCAGCGGACTTGACCCTATCATCCGGGATGATGTTTTGGATATGCTCATTGACTTTGTTCAAGATGAAAACCACTCTGTTTTAGTATCATCTCATATTACAAGTGATTTGGAAAAGGTTGCGGATTATATTACCTTTCTCCACAAAGGGAAATTGATTTTCACCCACGAAAAAGACGAACTGGTTGATAATTACGGCATTTTGAATTGTGGTGCTGCTGTATTTGACACTCTTGACAAATCTGAAATCGTTGCTTACCGGAAAGAAGATTATCAGTTTAAGGTTCTGGTAAAAGACCGCAACAAAGCCGCAAAACAATATTCAAGTGCAATCGTTGGCCCGGCCACGATTGAAGAAATCATGTTGTTCTATGTAAAGGGGGAAATGCAATGAAAGGCTTATTGACAAAAGATTTTCTGACAGTTAAGAAAAAATATGGGATTGCCCGTCTTATCATGGATTTCGCTATCATTGCTGCTCTGATGATTATTTTGGAGGGGGCAGGTTCTATTTATATTAGTTTCCTGCTTGTTCCGCTGGAAGTTGCCTCTATGCTGATTACCCTTGCCAATTCTGATGAACAATGGAAATGGGGAAAATATGCGGTTGCGTTACCTCTCTCAAAAAAGCAGATTGTCAGTAGCCGTTATGCCTTTGCCGGGATTGCAGCAATCATAGGTTTGTGTGTGGCTCTCGTTGTAAACACAATTTCTTACTTTTGCTTTCCAGCGTATCAGTTTGGTTTTTATTTGTTTATATCTGCGGCTTCCTTTTGTGTTGTCTTACTATTCCTTGCCTTTATACTACCCTCTAACTATTGGTTGGGCGTCAATGCGGGATTTGCGGTGATGTTCATTCTAATCATACTGTTAGTAGTTTTAGGGATTTGGTCACGAGTAACAGACAATGCCATTATGGGCTTTGTTGTAGAAAATTTTGATTTGAGCATGATAATTGGCTTTATAAGCACAATAATTCTTTTCGCACTATCATATATTTTGTCAATTACCTTGTTCAAAAGAAAATATGCTTAATAACTCCCGTTTCTAATGAGAAAACGCCGGGCGCAGGGCCAGCAGGCCGCCGCGTCCGGCGCTTTCTTATGGGTTTTCGTCTACGCATTTAGAACCCTGTTTCGGCGGGGATTGGATAATCTGTCCCGCCTGCCCGCCGACTGTGGCGGGAAAACCTTGAAATAGTGGGCTTTTTACCTCCCTAAATGCGTAGACAGGAGGTATCTTTTCCGCTGCCGTTCAGCCTCTTTCTTCCGGCGCACCCGCGCCGCACAATCCGGGCAGTATTTGGCCCGGTTGGACTTCGGCGTGAACACGGCCCCGCACTCGACGCAGCGTTTCACCTCGTCCCGGCTCTTGCTGATCTCGGCGCACAGGGCCGCGTCCAGCGGTGAGCCGGTCGCGGTCAAAAGCGTTCGCAGAACGCGCAGCCACAGATTGAAAATCTGTGTTCCAAGGGGGCTTGGGGGCGCGGCCCTCAACAAGCGCGTGGGGCTATCTGGATAGCCACAAGCATCGCTTGCCGATTCGCTTTGAATTTGCCGGATTGCTCAAATAAGCTTATAATATTGTGGCAACTACACACCAATCACAAACTTCTCTGTTATAATGATTTTTGGAGGTGTTTCTATGCAACGCATTTTAATCGTTGAGGACGATTTAGATATTCAAGAATTATTGAAAAACTTCTTGCAGGAAGTTGGATACGCCGTTACTCTTGCGAGTGATGGCATTGAGGCAATATCCCTTTTTGCAAGCACACATTTTGACCTGATTTTGTTAGACATTATGCTCCCTAAAATTGACGGCTTTACTGTCTGTGAATTGATCCGCAAGCAGTCCCGTGTCCCTATTATCATGTTGACCGCCCTAAACGGAGAGGAGGAACAAATCCGAGGCTTAGATTTACAGGTTGACGATTATATTACAAAGCCATTCTCCATGCCGATATTGGTTCGCAAAATCGGAGCTGTTCTCCGCAGAAGTTCCATGATACCGGAGCAGGAACACCAAACGATTACCTATAAAAATCTCGTTCTGGATATGGACAGTTATACCGCTGTGGTAGACGGTGTTTCTTTTGACCTTACCCAGCGAGAATTTGAGGTGTTAAGGGAGCTTCTGCTAAATCAAGGGCGTGTACTTACGCGACAAAATCTGCTGGATAAGCTATGGAAATATGACTTTTATGGCGATGAAAGGGTTGTAGATACTCACATTAAAAATCTTCGCAAAAAGTTGGGGATTGACTTCATCCAGACAATCAGAGGGGTGGGATATAAAATTGATAAAGAAAATTAAAGGAAGTCTATTTGCAAAAATATTTGCAATCACTTTTTTGCTGACCAGTATTTGCTGTGTTCTGACATATACCGTCATTTCGTGGCTCGTTCCCAAAACATATAGCACAACACTTGACGCAAGCCTGGAAAATACGGTTTCTTCTTTTATTGCGGAGTTGCAAACCATGTCCCCGTTGGAAAGCGGAACGCTTTTTGATGAGTTTCTTTTGAACAATAACGGGGTATTGCTTCAACTATCCGACGATGACGGTAACGCAATCGAACTGCCATCACAGGGGGCAAAAGAATTTCCTCGTTTTCTTGATGGAGGAATAGCAACTGAAAATACTGATCCGGCGGCGTATCGGGCAACACATAGCTACCTGTTCTCTTTCGCAGGATCGGACACTGTTTATACATTGACAGTTGCAGGGAGCGCGCATGAGGTTGACCTGCTTAGGAATACTCTGGCAAATGTGTTTATCATTCTATTTTTTGTTATTCTTATTATTGCTACGCTTGCTTCAATGATTTATTCCCGCTATGTTACAAGGCCCGTATTACGACTTAGCGCAGTGTCAAAAAATATGTCTGAACTAAACTTTAATTGGAAGTGTGAAGAAGATCGGACAGACGAGCTTGGTGTCCTGGCGCATAGCTTAAATGAAATGTCTAAAAAGCTATCTGCCGCTTTGGAAAATCTACAGGCGGCAAATATAAAATTGCAGGCAGACATAGAGCACGAAAAAGAATTAGAACAGGCGCAACTTGATTTTTTCTCTGCTGTTTCTCACGAATTAAAAACGCCTATTACGATTATCAAGGGGCAGACAGAGGGGATGATTTTGAATGTGGGCGATTACCAGGATCGCAATAAATATCTATCGCGCTCCCTTGAAATCATCAATACAATGGAGAGCATGGTACAAGAAATACTGACAGTTTCGCGCATGAAATCATCTAAAGTAGGTCTACGAAAAGAAAAAATGGATTTTTCTGCTCTTCTGAAACGGGAATATGCTTTATTTGAGGATCTGATCGTACAAAAGGAAATTGACTGGAACGAGAATATTTCTCCCGCCCTGCAAATCGTCGCAGACAAAATGCTGATACAAAAAGCAATTAACAATATTGTTTCTAATGCCATCTTGTATTCTCCGAGAGGCAGTTCGATCTATATGGACGCATTTTCTAAAAATGGGTCGGTAGTTTTCCAGATAGAAAATACTGGTGTGCATATTCCAGAGGCAGAAATTCCAAAATTGTTTGATGCTTTTTATAGGATGGAGCAATCACGCAATCGAAAAACAGGGGGTAGCGGATTAGGGCTTTATATCGTCAAAACTATTTTAGAACAGCACAATATAATATACAGCTTGAAAAACACAGACAGAGGGGTATTGTTTTCAATCCGATTTTGAAAAATACGGGGCGGTCAAATTTGATCGCCCCGTATTTTTAACTACACATAAAAAACATATTCGCCACAATGGTATCCCAAACAGTTCTGCTACTATATATTCAGAAACAGAAAGGAGTGTTTCAGAATATGAAAAAACAAAAAATCACAACTCTTTTACTCACAATGGCGCTTTGTGCATCGGCTGTTTTAAGTGGCTGTGCGGCAAGCGCGGCAAGCCAGACGGAACCCAACCAGTCAACTACCAGCTCAACGCCTTTTGAGGAGGCGAAAGATAGCGGCACTCCCATTTCCTCTGACGAGGCTTCCTCGGTGCAAGCCTACGAGAATGATGAAGTCCTTTCCTCTGAGGAACAGGCCAAAGCGGAGCAAGAACGCCGGGCTGAGATTGCTGAAAAGTATTCTATCTATGAACCGTATGGCATGACATACGACACGGAAAAGGATCGTTTCTTCTATAACGGACAAGTCGTGCGTTACTTCAAGGATCAGATCAATTCTAATGAAACGAATGGCTTTTCCTATGATGATGGCGTGATAGATGTTGAACCCATTAGAGATGAAAATGGAACTCTGACAGGTCTAAAGCAATCCTCGGACGCTGACTTTAATGCTCGCACCAAAGAACAGGAGGCATTGAAAGCCGAATTTGAAAAGGCGGGAATTACGGCCGGAAGTGGTAGCTTTGAACAAGGCGATCCGAATTATCGTGATGACAGCCTGGACGCCTACGCCGAATTTGGCGTTTCCTATGACAAGACTTCTAATCATTGGATGTACGGCGAAAAGCCTATCTATATCCTTTACGACAAGGAGCATTACACTTTTTGCGACAAAGGTGTGAGTGATGGCGTTAGCTTGAATGTTGTTCGTGACAAGGACGGGAACATTGAAAAGCTGGTTTATGTGGATAAGGGAGAATTAGAACAGTTTGTGAAATAACTCGTGAATTGCCGGACGACGGCAAAAGAAAAAAAGCCGTCGTTCAGCAGGTAATCGCCATGCCTTAAATACACCTACGGCGGCTTTGACAAAATCAAGGCCGCCGTTCCTTATGCCCCAAGAGTGACGACCCTATTTCAAAGGTGACGGCGGCTTTAGGAGGGAGCCGCCGTGAAGCAAAGACAGCTTCGACATAATCCGGCAGGAATTTACCTGCCAAAAAAAGCCTGACCGTCAATCGGCCTCCATCTGCTTATGAACAGGCACTATCGTGGCTGGTCCATAAGTGTCATAAGTCCTCTTTTAGCAGCGCCAGCCGCCGTTCTTCGGAAGCTGGCGCTTTTCCTTGTCGTTTTTTCGGGAATTTCCCCGAACGGTGTCGCCCGCCGCCTTCGTTTCGGTTCACCTGTCAACCAGTGAATTGAAACGGAGGTACATCATGCAGAAGATCAATCTTCGGGACCTGTATCCCGATACATATAAAACCGATGTCTTTGTGGACGTAGCCGAGGAAGTCCTGGCCGCGATCCGGGGCCACCAGCAGGACGATGCCGCCTATGAGCGCCGGAAGTTCCGGCACAAGGCCCATTACTCTCTGAACCGGGAGGATGGCATTGAAAACGATGCCCTCAACCGTCCGCTCACCCCGGAGGAAATTCTGGAACAGAAGCAGCTGCGGGAGGAAGTGTACGCCGCGCTGATGCAGCTGACCGCCATCCAGGCCCGGCGTATTTACGCGCGGTTTTACCTGGGCATGAGGGTGTCTGAGATTGCCCGGATCGAGGGCGCTGACCGCCGCCGCGTGTGGGAGAGTATCCGGCGCGGGCTGAAGAAGCTGGCGCGTCTGTTGGACACGGCCCGATAACCTGACCGCCGTATAGCGGCAAAAAGAAAGCCGGTGGAGGAATAAAAGCCCCCACCGGCTTTTACTAAGCCGCAACGGAGCGCATGGATGCCATGTTGCCTCGCATGATGGAGGCGGCGTCACCGAGAAATTGAAAGCCTGTGACCCTATGCGCTGGGTGGGGCTGATGAACACGCTGAAAGCGCAGGCAGAGGAAATTATTCAAGACGAACTGATTTACAATTAGTTTTTAGGCAGAGGCTTTGGCCTCTGCCTAAATTCATAATTCCGACACGCTTTGCATCTTGTATTCTTCGAGGTCAAGAAATATAATGGATATATTGGAGGAATGCGAGATGGAATACATGACTTTGAAAGAAGCTGGCGAAAAATGGGGCGTTTCGGCTCGTCAAATAAACTATTACTGCGTCGATGGCCGTATTCCCGGTGCGGTGAAAATGGCGACAATCTGGCTGATACCTAAAGACGCAGAAAAGCCTCGTGACAGGAGAATGAAAGATGGAAAACAAAGCTAACATTTTAATTATAGAAGATGATGTGCTGCTCAGTGACATGACGAAGCGGCTTCTGACCCAACATGGCTATTGCGTAACTTCTGCCTATTCGGGAAGCGAGGCACTTCTGTTGATGGAGAAATACACTTTTGACTTAATTTTACTTGATCTGATGCTGCCCGGCATACCGGGAGAAACCGTATTGGAAAAGATAAAAAGTGCGATAGATATTCCGATTATCGGTGTGTCCGCTAAAACGGATATAGACAGCAAAGTGAACCTCATACGAAACGGTGCAGATGATTACATCACAAAGCCCTTCGACAATCAAGAGCTGCTGGTGCGGATTGAAGCGGTACTGCGACGTTTTCAAAAATCCACTGGCCTCAATAATGGCAGGAGGCTCCATTTTAAGGACTTGTCCCTTGATACAGAAGCTATGGAGGCTAAAATCGGGAATACCCCCATTGCTTTGACACGATATGAATACCTGATTTTGCAGCTTTTGATGTCCGCGCCCTCAAAAGTATTCACAAAGAACAATATCTTTGAAAGCGTGTGGAATGAAAATTTTATAGGGGACGATAACGCAATCAATGTCCACATTGGAAATCTCCGCAAGAAGTTTGCCAAAGTCAATCCAGAGGAAAAGTATATTCAGACGGTTTGGGGCCTCGGTTTCAAAATGCAGGGCTAATCCTTAGAGAAATTTTATAAAGTTTGCACGCCGATCTGCTACAATAAGACGATGTGGAAAGGGGATGATTATTTGGGGGCTGCTTTGGAAACAGCCGGGTTGACCTATGTTTTCCCGGACGGAAACGGGATTAAAAATATCACATTTCAGGTAATGCGTGGAGAAATCTATGCACTGTATGGCGGCCATAACGCAGGAAAATCTGTACTGTTGCAGGCCATTATTGGCACACTCCGACCTCAATCTGGTACTCTCAAATTATTTGGCAATATAGACTATCAGCAGGAGCGCCGCCGGATTGGATTTGTACCCCAAAAGCCTGTGACAATCGGCTCTCTGTCACCGGCTGATATGCTGCACTATTTTTCTTCTGCTTTCGGAAGCACAGAAAGCCGTTTTTTAGATATATTGCATCTGAACCTGAAAGAAAAAAAGGCGGTGCGGCGATTGCCATTATCGACCCAGCGTTTAGTGAATTTGGCGGTTGCCCTTTTGGGAAATCCAGATATGATAATTCTGGACGACCCTTTTTCCGGGCTGGATAAGGGGGAATGTGAACACCTGCTTTCTGTTCTGACCTATCTGCATGAAATGAACCATACCACGCTTCTCATCTCTGGACAGGACTATACGCTGCTTTCCCGGCTTGCATCTAAATATGGTGTGATGGCAGATGGCAAGCTGCTTTGTGAGCTTACGACTGGGGAATTGAAAGAGAGCTGCCAGAGGTGCATAAAGATAAGAACCCCGCAATTAGAACGGGTTATTACGATTTTAAGCCAGCGGTTCCCGGATTTTGAAGTGTTGGGCCATGACCTGATTAGAATTTTTCATTGCAATGAGCAATCCGGGGAAATCAATACGCTGCTGGTTCGTTCCGGGATAGAGGTATCGGAAATCTGGCTTGCCGGTATGGAGCCGACCGACTATCTTTTGAAAATGACAGGAGGTGCAAAGAGTGATCCAGACGATGCAAAGTGAGTTATTTCGTATCCGCAAAAACCGCCTGTTTTGGGTCTGCCTCGCACTGGCTGCTTTTTTTGTCTTTGCGCTTGCCCTGACATTTTATCATAATTCGGTAAACGGTATGCTTCCGGCTATATCACTGGTTTCGTTCACGGAGTTTCTATTTTCAGATTACAGCCTGATCTTTCCGTTGACGCTTTTTTTGTGCCTGTACTTTACAGAAGATTTTCATACCGGCACATACAGTATCGCACTTTCTAAAGGAACAAGCAGAGTACATCTATTTTTTGGAAAACTACTGGCCTCATGGATTGGCGTTTTGTTTTTTCTGTTTGTATGTTTTGGTGTTGCATATTTGTCCATTTTGATAATGGGAGCATCCCGGTATGACATAGACTATTCGTTTTCTGCAATCGGAGCCTTTCTTCTGCTTCAATGTCTGTGCTTTTTAGGGTACACCGCATTTCTCAATCTGCTAAGTTACCTGCTCCGGCATCGGATAATTGTCACGATTGCCGCATTTTTTTTGCTGGGGGTTTTGTATCTATACCTCACAAAGATAAGCACAGCATTGGATATGGATTATTCGCTCTACAAGTATTGGGTGGTAGGGCTTTCCCATAGCTTGCAGATCAATACCTTTGGGGAGAATTTAATGCCCATTTTGATTACGCTGGTAGTATATTTGTTTTTACCGACAGCCGTTTCGTTCTCCTTGTTTCAAAGGCTGGATTTGCGCGGTTTGGAAAGGCGGTGATGGCCGCATGATTGTGTTATGTATCTTGCTGGCAATGCTTTCCCTGTTTTTGTTCCTGAAACTGATTTATCAGCGGAAACTTGTTCGGAAAATCAAAAAGCAGATTGATTTTTTGACAGACCGGGATACGCAAACAGAAATCATGGTGGAAAAAACGGATGGGCCAATACAGGATTTGGCTACAAGTATCAATCATCTTCTCGAAAAATATCGCGGTATGAGGCAGGAAATCGAACGGAGCGACGCCCTGTTCCGGGATACTATTACCAGTCTGTCCCACGACTTGCGAACGCCGCTGGCAACAGCAAACGGCTATATCCAGCTCTTACAGGAACAGGATTTAACCGGGGAGCAAAAAGAATATGTAACGATTGCGGGAGAACGAATTTCCGCTGTAAAGCTACTTCTCGACCAACTGTTTGAATTTGCAAGGATTGAGGCCGACGAGCTGAAATTGAATTGCAGGAATACAGATATACACAGTGTACTTCGGGATGTTGTTGCCTCATACTATGGCGATTTTGAACAGAAAAAATGCGTCCCCAATATCGTTATCCCAAATTCACCGGCTATCATTTGGGGCGATCCAGATGCCTTAGCCCGGATCTTCTCAAATGTGGTTTATAATGCGCTTGTTCACGGGGAGGGAAATTATCAGATCACCGCAGCGTTAGAAGAAGCTCAAACGGTTATAACCGTTAATAATGCGTCGAGCAGTATTCAGCAGGAAGATATTCCCCATTTGTTTGACCGTTTTTACACCACCGACCAGTCACGGGCAAAAAAGACAACCGGGCTGGGGCTGGCAATCGCTCAAAGACTTGTGACCCGTATGGGCGGACAAATCTCGGCTTCTCTGCAAAACGGTATCTTTGCAATCCAAATCGTGTTTCCCATTGTCAATTTCTAAAGGGCTGCTTCGGCAGCTCTTTTTTCATCCTTAGACTTTCCTTAGACTTTTCTCAAACAAATCCTAAACCTCTTTGGTAAAGTATGAGCCATAGGAGGTACAAACAATGGTTAAGGTAGCTTTAGTAATTTCACTCATCGCTTTGGCAGTGTGCCTGCTCATGGCCTTGCATGGTATATTGAGCGATGGCCTAAAAGGGTTAAAACAGAGATCAAAACCCATCGGGATTTCATTTTTGATTTATGCTGTGGCCTTTTTGCTTTTCATCTTTTTTCAATAACGGAGGAATTTCATGCTGGAAATCAAAAATGTAAATCTGAATGTTGGAAATACCGCCTTGCTGTCCAACATCCACCTGACTTTAGAGCAAGGAAAAATCTATGGTGTTCTGGGGCCGAACGGGGCCGGTAAAACAACACTGTTTAAGTCCATGCTGGGACTGACCGCCTTTTCGGGAAAAATCCTCTCGGATGGGCAACCCGTTTCCAGTAGATGTTTTGGAAGTTTGATTGAATACCCGGCTTTTTACCCCCGGCTCACCGTAGAGGAAAATTTGAAGCTCCACGCACAGTATTTAGGTCTGAAACGGCCAAACATCGAAACGGCGCTCAAACAAGTAAACCTGTTGGATGCCCGGAAAAAGCTGTTCTCTCAACTTTCTTTGGGAATGCGCCAACGGCTGGGAATTGCCCGCGCCTTTTTAGGTAATGTTCAATATTTGCTGCTGGATGAACCTACCAATGGCCTTGATCCGATGGGGATAAAGGAAATCCGGCTGCTTCTGAAAGAACGCCTGAAATCTCCCCAACACTGTATTTTGGTATCAAGCCATAATCTGACGGAGATTGCCGCTGTCACAGATGTTCTTATTTTCATTCGTGGCGGAAAAATCATCAAGGTTGTAGAAAACGACTATAACGAAAAGGAACTGGAAGCACTGTATGAGGATATTATGACTTCCGGCCAGAGGGAGGAAGCATAATGGGAGTGTTGATTAAAAATGAGTTTTACAAGTTGAAGCGGGAATGGTTTATGGTGTTTCTTCTGCTGTTGTCGCTTCTTCCCATCCTTACCGGCGGAGCAGGAGCAGTGTTTAACAACAGCACAAAATCACTTGCTGACCTGTTCTTCTTTATGAATAACCAGTTTTCCATGTTCTTCCCAATGGTGATCTTCATTTTGATAGGTTCGCTATTTTATCAGGAGTACAAGAACAAAACTTACATCAACTGGATTACCTACGGTTTTTCAAAGAAGAAGCTCTTTCTATCGAAAGTCGCTGTCAGCATCGTTATCGGCTTCGGCTTCGCGGCCGTCTTATTTATCGCTTTTGGCCTGCTTGTGGCGGTACTCAACGGAGCTGGCAGGTTGACCGGGGGTGTTTCCCTGTTCCTCAATCTGGCAATCGGGTTTGGAATTGAAGCTGGTGTTGTCGTTTTGATAACTACCTGTTTAGGGGCAATCGTTATCAACCTGAGCCGCAATATCATTGTAACAAGCGTCGTAGGGGTTATATATGGCTTTGCATCCTGCCTGTTCATCGGTTCAGAAAGTGGTTTTATCATTCCGGGCAGCTTCGCATATCGTGTGTCCATGTTCTTCTCGGATAAATCTACTTACTATGAAGCCCCTGTACCGGCCACCATCGGCGGATGTATCAGCATTGTACTTTGCCTTATCGTGATGTTTCTGGTTGGATTGATTGTCTTTTCCCATAAGAAAAAAATCGAAAACTAACTGCTGCCGGACGACGGCAAAAGAAAAAAAGCCGTCGTTCAGCAGTCTTTTCCCCTGCGTCTAATACACTACGGCGGCTTTGAACAAATCAAGGCCGCCGTTCTCTTTGCCCCTCAACCTGACGACGCCCTGACGCTGGCGGGATCGGCGGCCCACGGAGGGAGCCGCCATGAAGCAAAGAGCGTTTCGACATAATTCGCC
>ENA-UAML01000110-UAML01000110.1-human-gut-metagenome-genome-assembly--contig:-NODE-110-length-32928-cov-7.676208_pt1 | contig 32928 bp, 18 predicted proteins | sample MGYA00244211_ERZ654495 | MGnify/ENA primary metagenome ERZ654495 (study PRJEB26926, sample SAMN06164685) | human gut metagenome | biome: ENVO:00009003; feature: ENVO:2100002; material: ENVO:00002003... | reverse complement strand
AAGAGACAGGGGTAGCGCGGGCTACGGATAAATGCGGGGTCCACCTGTTTGAGGCGCCATCTTTACTTGGTGAAAGATTGCTGCGTTTCAAAGCCTGGCGCGTTGCCGCCATGTCCGGACAGGCGGGATTGATAAAAACCGTCCTGTTTTTTCATGCCGCCGGGTTGCAGACCCTGCGGAGATTACCGGAAGGGGACGGCGCGGAGGCTGTTGATTCCCTGATCCGCTTACATGATGCCGCGTCGCGGACGCATTGCCGGCTGGCAGCGAATGATGGATTCAAAAAAGCTGTGCCCGCCGCTTTAACACGATCGGCAAAAAGCAAGGGAACAACCCCGGTCAGGAGTCTTCCATCCATCCTCACATCCGGAATGCAGCGGGAGGCGTGGAATGGCGCTTAGCTGATGCAGCGGTAATAATAATCCACGCGGGAAATGAACCAGGACCATTTGAAACCGGGCTTGCCGTTGTCCAGCAGCAGGTGGGGGCAGCGTTTTCCGGTCCAGTAGTAATGCGGCACGACGTTCCGCAGGGGAATATCGTGGGCGTACATGTTGTAGGCGGCCAGCTTGGCGGCGCGGTCAAAGGTCTTGACGATGCTCTGTCCCCGCTTTTCGCACATTTCAATGCCGATGGAATACATGTCCCCGGGGCCGCCCCGGTCCGCATGGCGTCCCGTTTCATTCAGGGGGATGTGCTGCATGGCTACATACGGATCCACCGTGTAGTGCCAGTTGCAGCGCAGGGCTCCGTTATTCAGCGCGCGCGCGTGCTGCATGGCGTCTGCGGAAGGGTTTTCCGTGTTGTGCATGGTGATGAAGCGCGGCTTCATCCGGGAAGAGCGCTGCCGGAGAGGGGAAGAGCGGGGCATGAACATAGGCCGGACGTTGCATTCCGCCAGCAGCTGCCGTGGAGAGCGCTTCACCACGGGGACACCGGAGGGCTTGAAGGAAATCATGGGCGCCATTCCGGCTTTGCCGGAGGGTTCCGAACAACTGGTCAGGGCCAGCAGGGCGGCGGCTTCCAGCAGGAAGGTTCTGCGGTCCATGCCCTGGACTTTCTCCAGCATGGGCTGGAGCTGTCCGGAAACACGGGCAAGATAAGTGGCGATGGTGGAAATATTGCTCATACGGCGGCCGGGAGGTGAGGGATTTACAGCACGGATGCGGGAAAAGTTTAGTTCACGCTAAGATTCACCTTTCTTCTTTGCAACGAAAAAGTGTGAAAGCTTTAGCTTTGTGCCGAATTCTTCACGCTTTTTGTCATATTGGGCCGTTCAAACCGTTGTTGAGAGCAAAACGGTATCCGGTTCCACGGCGGTGACGGCGTCCGCATTTGCCGGAGACAGGATGAATTCCCCCTGCCGCGCCGTTTTCCCGTCCCAGGACACGGAGCCGCGGAGAACCGTGAAGATGGCGAAGCGGGAGGCGTCCGGCTGGGTGAATCGTTCTCCCTGGTCCAGCCGATATTCCTCCGTGGTGAAATGCGGCATTTCCGTCAGGTAGCCGGGCTGCCGGCAGAGCTCCCGGAATTCCGCGATGGAATCCAGCGCCTGTTCCATGTGCAGTTCCCGTCCCTGTCCGGAAGCGTCTGTCCGGTTCCAGTCGTAAAGGCGGTAGGTGGTGTCGCTGTTCTGCTGGATCTCCGCAATGAGGTGCCCGGCGCCGATGGCGTGAACCAGGCCGGCGGGAATGTAAAGATGTTCCCCCTTTTCCAGATGGGTGGAGCGTATCAGTTGCTCCATTTGGCCCGTTTCCGCCGCCCGGCGGATGTCCGAGAGCGTAGCGGTTTCTTCCATTCCTCCGTAAATCAGGGCATCCGGGTCCGCGTGCAGCACGTACCATACCTCGTTTTTAACCTCTCCCCGCCGTGCTGCCGCCGTGCATTCCGGGGGATGCACCTGGACGGAAAGATTCTCACGGGCGTCCAGAATTTTGCAGAGCAGGGGAAAACGCGGAAAACGTTCGTAGCCGGGCCCGAAGAGTTCTTCCCGCCGTTCTTCCCATAGCTGGTGCAGGGGCATTCCTTCCCATTCGCCTTCCCTCACCGTGCTCATGGCTTCCGGACGGTCGCTGATTTCCCAGGCTTCCCCGTAGGCCGTTTCCCGGTTGGGCAGTTCCCGGCCCAGCATGGTTCTCATGTGCTGGCCGCCCCAGATGCGCGGCTGATAGATGGAATGGAATCGAAAAGGCTGCATCGTAATAACGGGAGCGTAGGCCATCTTTTACGGCCGGGCAAGTAAAATGCCCGCAGGAGGCCTGCGGGCATGAAGAGAGGGAAATCGGGAAGTTTCCGGTTATTTGATGGATTCCCATACGATGCCGATCTCATCAAACGGCACATATTCCTTGTTCTTGTCCGGTTTCGGCACACCGTAGTTGGTCCGGAACAGGGGCAGGATGGGCGCTCCCGTCTTGGGATCCTTGCTCATGGGTGCCATTCCCACTTCCTCCAGCAGCAGGGTCATGCCGAATTCGCCGCCGGGACCTTCGCTGACCAGGATTTCAATGGGGTACACCTTGCCTTGCTCCACCGTGAACTGCTTGCCGGCGGCTACGCCGCGCATGGTGTTGTTCCAGTGGCCGGAGGGGCCGTATTTGTAGAACGTGACGGGGGGGACGTTGATGCCCGCGTCCTTGAGTTCCTTCTTCAGGTCGTCGTTGCCGGGCTTGCCTTCCATGGCATCAAGCCATTTGGCGTTGTTCGCCGTCATTTTCCCCAGGGAGGCGGATTCCCAGCCGTAGTCGAATACATTCTGGTTGTTGAACCGCACTACCAGGTAGTCGTCTCCCAGCCCCACGAAGCGGAACGTGCCGGATTTGGGAGCGCGCACTTTGCCCCGGTAAATGGCAAGCCACTGGCTGGGTTTCACCTTGTCGTCGCATCCGTAGGCCTTGGGCGCGTCTTTGGCGGGAGTTCTGGGAATGTAGAACTGGGCGGCGTACAATTGCTGCGGCGCCTTGTAAAAACGATTCAGCTCCGACTCATTCCAGCCTTTGTTGACAAAGCGGGAAAGAAAGGCGCGGTACTGGTCCATCGTCATGTTGGTGGGCCGTCCGCCGGGCGTCTGCTTGGTATCGTAAAAGGTGCCTACCAGCGTACTTCCGGAGGGCTGGGACGTGCCGAAGGCGGAGGTGGCGTCACCCAGGTCGGGGCCGAAGCCGTCTCCCATGCCCAGGGCGGTTCCTTCTTCCAGCATGACGGGTTCGTCCGGCGGGTCAATGTCGATCTTGGGGAGGCTGACCGGGGCTGCCGCCGCGGCTACCACGACTTTGACGGGAGTTTCCGCATGGGAGGAAGAGGAGGTTTCCCTCTGCACTTCCGGCGGCGGAGGCGTATCCGACGGAGGAGCTTCGTCCGGCGTGATGTAGCCGACGACCTTGGGTTCTTCCGGGGGGGCGATGATGATGGTCAGGGAGTAGAGAATGGCTCCCGCCAGGACGACGGAGAGAATGGATGTCGCCAATGCGGCAATGTAATTTTTCCGCCTTTCCTTGCGCAGGGTTTCCACTGCGTCTTCTGTGGGTTCTATATGAAGGCTCATGCATGTATGATAACATAGGAGCCCCATATGTTGAGTAACATGAGGATAACAAGGATAACATGTCGGTAACAAAAAGGGCGTCTTTGACGCCTCTTCTTCCTTATGGCTTCTCAGCTTTTCCTGCGCTTTCCCGTTTTTCCGGGAGCCAGTGCGATGGCAAGAATGGAACAGACGCCCAGAATCAGGGGGTAATACAGGTATTCCATGATCAGCAGGGGGGAAACCTGGGCGATTCCGGCGGCCATGAGCATCTGGGCCCCGTAGGGAATGACGCCCTGGACCAGGCAGGAAAAGGTGTCCAGAATACTGGCGCTGCGCCTGGGCGCGATATGGAATTTATCGCTGATCTCCTTCGCGATGGGACCCACCGTAATGATGGCGATCGTGTTGTTGGCGGTGCAGAGATTGGCCAGGGAGACCAGGCCGGCGATGCTGAATTCCGCGCCGCGCCTGCTCCGGATGTGGGCCGTGATTTTTCCGATGATGTACGCAATGCCGCCGTTGAAGCGGATCAACGCCAGCACGCCGCCGGCCAGCAGGGTGACGATGATCAGCTCCCCCATGCCGGTCATGCCGCTGCCCATGGCGCGGAACCAGGCCATGAAGGAAAAATACCCCATGCCTACTCCGACAAGTCCCGTGGCGAGCAGCCCCAGCGTCAGAACGGCCATCACGTGGACTCCGGCCAGCGCCGTCACCAGAACCAGCAGGTAGGGGAACACCTTCATCCATTCAATGGGAGCGTCCGCCATGGAGGGGGACTGCACGTTCCATCCGAGCAGGGTGTAGCAGGCCAGGGCCAGCAGCGCGGCGGGAAGCACCACCTTCACGTTAGCCCGGAATTTGTCCCGCATGGCGCAGCCCTGCGTGCGGGTGGCGGCGATCGTGGTGTCTGAAATGAAGGAAAGGTTGTCTCCAAAAAACGCTCCGCCCACCACAATGGCCGTCATCATGCCGGTGCTGACCTGCGTGGCGTGCGCCAGCCCCGTGGCTACGGGAGCAAGCGCCACAATGGTGCCCACGGAAGTGCCCACGGAAAGGGAGATGAAGCAGGATGCGATGAAGACGCTGGCAAGCAGCAGATTGTCCGGCAGGAGGCGCAGCGTGAGCTGCACGGTGGCGTCAATTGCCCCCATGTCCCTGGCGGACTGGGCGAATGCGCCCGCCAGCACGAAAATCCAGATCATCATCAGGATATTCCGGTTGGCTACGCCGGAGGAAAACAGGTCCACCCGTTCCGCCATGCTTTTCCCGCGGGTGATGAGCACGGCCCAGACTGCCGCCGCCGTAAAGGCCACCGTCACCGGAACGGCGTAAAAATCCTGTACGGCTACGGAGATGACCAGGTAAAGCAGGAAGAAAACCAGCAGGGGGCTCAGCGCCCACAGGCTGGGTTTGACGGGCGCCGTATCCTGGCTGTCTGGAAAATGGGTCATGGGGAGTGCGTGCTGCCGGAGATGCTGGGCGGCTTAGTTTCCGGCGGCTTCCGCCTGGTCCAGATACCACCGGTAGATGCGCTCCACGCCTTCTTCCAGATCCACCCGGTGTTTCCAGCCCAGGGAATGCAGCTTGGAAACGTCCGTCAGCTTGCGCATGGTGCCGTCCGGCTTGTCCGCGTTGAATACCAGTTCTCCCCGGTAGCCTTCCGTGGCGGCTATCAGGCGCGCCAGATCGCCGATGGAGATTTCCTTTCCGGTGCCGATGTTGATATGGCAGTTCCGCACCTCCCGGTCTTCCCCTTTCAGCTGGCTGAAATCCACCTGTTCCATCACGTGGACGCAGGCATCCGCCATGTCTTCGCTCCACAGGAATTCGCGCAGGGGCGTGCCCGTTCCCCACAGTTCCACGGAACCGGGGGTGATGCCGTATTTGGCCAGCGCGGCCAGGATGGCTTCTTCCGGCGCCGTTCCGTCCACCTGTTCCACAGGCCGCGCGTCCAGGTCTTTCCGGACGGCGTCCCAGTCCCCTTCCATCAGGCGCTTGGCCAGGTGAATCTTGCGCACCATGGCGGGCAGCACGTGGCTGTTCTCCAGGTGGAAGTTGTCATTGGGGCCGTACAGGTTCGTAGGCATCACGGCGATGTAGTTGGTGCCGTACTGGAGGTTGAAGCTCTCGCACATTTTCAGGCCTGCGATTTTGGCGATGGCGTAGGGCTCGTTGGTGTATTCCAGCGGGGAGGTGAGCAGGGCGCTCTCCTTCATGGGCTGGGGTGCCTCTCGCGGATAGATGCAGGTGCTCCCCAGGAAGAGGAGCTTGGATACGCCGTGCCGGAAACTTTCCCCGATGACGTTCTGCTGGATCTGGAGGTTGCGGAAGATAAAGTCCGCCCGGTACCGTGAGTTGGCGATAATGCCGCCCACGAACGCCGCCGCCAGAAAGACGTATTCCGGCTTTTCCCGGTCAAAGAATTCCCGCACGGCCGCCGGGTCCTCCAGGTCCAGTTCCCGGTGCGTCCGTCCGATCAGGTTGGAATAACCCCTGTCTTCCAGGGATTTCCAGATGGCCGAGCCCACGAGGCCGCGGTGTCCGGCCACGAATATTCTGCTGTTTTTTTCCATCTCAGGAATTGACGGGATTTTTGACGTATTCCATGTCGTGGCGGACCATGATGCGCACGAGTTCCTCAAACGGGGTGGAGGTGGGGTTCCAGCCGAGGAGGGTTCTGGCCTTGGTGGGGTCTCCCAGCAGTTGTTCCACCTCGGAGGGGCGGAAGTACTTGGGATCCACTTCCACCAGGATATGGCCCGTCTTCTTGTCGCGCCCGCGTTCTTCCACGCCTTCGCCTTCCCATTCCAGCTCAATTCCGGCTTCACGGAAGGCCAGCGTGCAGAATTCCCGTACCGTGTGCATTTCCCCGGTGGCGATGACGAAGTCTTCCGGCTTGTCGTGCTGGAGAATCAGCCACATGCACTCCACGTAATCCTTCGCGTAGCCCCAGTCGCGCAGGGCGTTCAGGTTGCCCAGGTAAAGCTTGTCCTGCATGCCCTGGGCGATGCGGGCCGCCGCCAGCGTGATCTTGCGGGTGACGAAGTTTTCCCCGCGGCGTTCGCTCTCGTGGTTGAACAGGATGCCGTTGACGGCGAACATGCCGTAGGATTCGCGGTAATTCTTGGTGATCCAGAAGCCGTATTGCTTGGCTACGCCGTAGGGGGAGCGGGGATAGAACGGCGTGGTTTCCTTCTGGGGAACTTCCTGCACCAGCCCGAAGAGTTCGGACGTGGAAGCTTGGTAAATGCGGCATTTCTTTTCCATGCCCAGGATGCGGACGGCCTCCAGCATGCGGAGGGTGCCCACGGCGTCCGTTTCCGCCGTGTATTCCGGCACGTCAAAGCTGACCTTCACATGGCTCTGGGCCGCCAGGTTGTAGATTTCATCCGGCTGCACGGTCTGGATGATGCGGATCAGGGAGCTGGAATCCGTCATGTCGCCATAGTGGAGGTTGATCAGCCGGTTTTTCTTCATGTCCCGCACCCACTCGTCCAGGTAAAGATGCTCGATGCGGCCCGTGTTGAAGGAAGAGGAGCGGCGCAGGATGCCGTGTACTTCATAGCCCTTGTCAATCAGGAACTCTGCGAGAAAAGAACCGTCCTGTCCCGTGATGCCGGAGATTAATGCGATTTTGCTCATGTGGTGTGTAGATGGTTTGTTGGTTGGGGAGGTTGATGAATGAAAGGAAAAACCTCCGCCGGAGCCGCAATTCATGTGCCCGGGCATAAATAGCGCATTTTTCCCAGGGAGGCGAGGAAAATGCTCCGCCGCAGGAAGGGGGCCGTTTCCGTCAGCGGGCGGTTTGCCGTTTGCTGGCCGCAATCATCTGCTTGAAGTCCCGGAACAGGTACTGGGGGTCTCTGGGGCCGGGGGCGGCTTCCGGGTGGTACTGCACGCTGAAAACGGGGAGCGTTTTGTGGGCGATGCCCTCCACGGTATTGTCATTCAGGTTCATCAGCGTGATTTCCACGTCGTCCGGCACGGTGTCCGGATCCACGGCAAAACCGTGGTTCTGGGACGTGATGCTGATTTTACCCGTGCGGAGGTCCTTCACCGGATGGTTGGCGCCGCGGTGGCCGAACTTCAGCTTGAAGGTCTTCGCCCCCAGCGCGTGGGAAATGATCTGGTGCCCCAGGCAGATGCCGAACATGGGAACCTTCCCGATCAGGGCGGCTACTTCACGGTGGATGTCCGTCAGCGTGGCGGGGTCCCCCGGACCGTTGGAAAGAAAAACGCCGTCCGGCTTCATGCCAAGCACTTCCTCCGCCGTCGTGTGGGCGGGAACCACGGTCACACGGAAGCCGTTTTCCCTCAGTTGGCGCAGGATGTTGTACTTGATGCCGAAGTCGAAGGCCACGATGTCGTACTCCGTGGGGGGCAGTACCCCTTCCGTCACCAGCGCGTCCACTTCCTCCGGGGTCATGGGATGGGAGCCGATCTTGTCCACGATGTTGCAGCCTTCCATGGAGGGGGCCTTTCTGGCGGCTTCCACGGCTTCCTCCGGCGTCAGCTCCGTGGTGAGGCAGGCGCGCATGGCGCCCGCGGAGCGCAGGTGCTTGGCAATCTTGCGGGTGTCCACCCCCTCAATGCCGATCACGCCCTGCTTTTCCAGCCACGGGCCCAGGGCTTCCGTGGCGCGCCAGTTGGAAGGAACCTTCGCCAGCTCCGCCACCACGAAGCCGCTGACCTGCGCCTTGCCGGACTCGTAATCTTCCGGGTTGACGCCGTAATTGCCGATCAGGGGGTAGGTCATCGTGACAATCTGGCCGCTGTAGGACGGGTCCGTCAGGACTTCCTGGTAGCCGGTCATGGACGTGTTGAAGCAGGCTTCCCCCACTTCCGTGCCCGTGGCTCCGAAGTGCGAACCGATGAAGACGCTTCCGTCTTCCAGTGCGAGAATGGCTCTCATGATGATATAAAAATGCTGTTTGGTATGGGGTTAAACGGTCTGGGCATGGTATTCCTGGATGGTGCACACCTGGAGGTTCCTGTTCTTCAGCGCCTCAATGGCGTTCACGCAGGCCTGTGCGGAGGCCAGGTTCGTGCAGTAGGAGGTTTTGGCGGCGATGGCGGAGGAACGGATGATGATGTCGTCCGCCCGCGCGTCGTGGGAGCCGGGCGTGTTGATGATGAAATCGATGTCCCCGTTCTTGATGTGGTCCACGATGTTCGGGCGGCGCGCCTCGTTCACCTTGTACGCGCGTTCGCATTCGATGTCGTGCTGGAGCAGGTGGATCATCGTGCCGCGCGTGGCGCACAGCGTGAAGCCCATGTCCGCCAGCTGGCGGGCCATGTGGAGCACGCGCTCCTTGTCCCGGTCATTCACGGAGATGAAAACCTTGCCTTCCGTCGGCAGGGGATTGAATGCGCTGATCTGGGATTTGGCGAAGGCGATGTCCGGGTCCGGGTCGATGCCCATCACCTCCCCGGTGGATTTCATCTCCGGCCCCAGCACCACGTCGATACCCGGGAAGCGGCCCCAGGGGAAGACGGCCTCCTTCACGCAGTGGTATTCCGGCGTGATTTCCCGGGTAAAGCCCAGCTCCTCCAGCGTCTTGCCGGCCATGACCTGCGCGGCCAGCTTGGCGAGGGGCCTGCCGATGGCCTTGGAGACGAACGGAACGGTGCGGGAGGCGCGCGGATTCACTTCAATGACGTAAAGCTGTTCGTCCTTCACGGCGAACTGGATGTTCATCAGCCCGCAGACGTTCAGCCGCCGTGCCAGCTCCTTGGAGGCGCGCGTGATTTCCTTGTGCATTTTCATGGAAATGCCCATGGCGGGAATCATGCTGGCGGAATCCCCGGAGTGGATGCCCGCGGGCTCCACGTGCTGCATGATGGCGCCGATGACGGCCCGCTCCCGGTCCGCGATGACGTCCACGTCAATCTCCACGGCGTTTTCCAGAAAGCGGTCGATCAGCACGGGGCGTTCCTCGGAGGCCTCCACGGCTTCGTTCATGTACCGGCGCAGCTCCTGCTCCTCGTACACGATGATCATGCCGCGGCCGCCCAGCACGAAGGAGGGGCGCAGCAGCACCGGATAGCCGATGCGGGCGGCAATAGCGGCGGCGTCCTCCACGTTGGTAGCCGTCCCCGCGTCCGCCTGCTTCAGCCCCAGCTCCCTCAGCAGGGCGGAGAAATGTTCGCGGTCTTCCGCCAGGTCAATGGCCTTCGGGCTGGTGCCGATGACGGGCACGCCGTGGGCTTCCAGGGCGTTGGCCAGGTTCAGCGGCGTCTGGCCGCCGAACTGGACGATGACGCCGTCCGGCTTCTCCTGCTCGCAGATGTGGAGCACGTCTTCCAGCGTCAGGGGTTCAAAGAAAAGCTTGTCGGAGGAATCGTAGTCCGTGGAGACGGTCTCAGGGTTGGAATTCACGATGATGGTTTCATACCCCATTTCCCGCAGGGCCATGGAGGCGTGCACGCAGCAGTAGTCGAACTCGATGCCCTGGCCGATGCGGTTCGGGCCGCCTCCCAGGATGAGGATCTTCTTCCGGCCCGTGTCGCGCGCCTCGTTTTCATCCCCGTACGTGGAATAAAAGTAAGGCGTGTATGCCTCAAACTCCGCGGCGCAGGTGTCCACCAGGCGGTAGCCGGGCACGATGCCCTGTTCGCGGCGTTCTTTCCGGATGCTTTCCTCCGTAGTTCCGCGGGCCAGGGCGATCTGCCTGTCGGAAAAGCCCAGCTTCTTGGCTTCCCGCAGGTCCAGCGCGTCCAGGCGGTCGCCCGCCTTCGCCAGGTCCCGCATCTGGGCCAGGAACCAGGGGTCAATCTGGGTGAGCTGGTGCACCTCGTCCAGGGAAAAGCCGCTGCTGAACGCCGTCTGAATCCAGAAAATGCGTTCCGCCGTGGGGACGGCCAGCTTCCGCGTGATTTCCTCCGCGGTGGGCTTCTGCGGCGCCTTCGCGTCGAAACCCCAGCCCCAGCGGCCCGTTTCCAGGGAGCGCAGGGCCTTTTGCAGGGATTCCTTGAACGTGCGGCCTATGGCCATGGCTTCCCCCACGGATTTCATGGAGGTGGTCAGGTGCTCGTCCGCCTGCTTGAACTTTTCAAACGTGAAGCGGGGGACCTTGGTCACCACGTAGTCAATGGTGGGCTCAAAGCAGGCGGGCGTTTCCCTCGTGATGTCGTTGCGCAGTTCGTCCAGCGTGTAGCCCACGGCCAGCTTGGCGGCCAGCTTGGCGATGGGGAACCCCGTGGCCTTGGAAGCCAGAGCGGAGGAACGTGAAACGCGGGGGTTCATCTCAATGACGATCATGCGGCCGTTGGCCGGATTGATGGCGAACTGGATGTTGGAACCGCCCGTTTCCACGCCGATCTCCCGGATGACGGCGAAGGAGGCGTCCCGCATGACCTGGTATTCCCTGTCCGTCAGGGTCTGGATGGGAGCCACGGTGATGGAATCCCCGGTATGCACGCCCATCGCGTCAATGTTCTCAATGGAGCAGATCACCACGCAATTGTCCGCGCGGTCTCTCATCACTTCCATTTCAAACTCCTTCCAGCCGATGAGGGATTCCTCAATCAGGATTTCGGAAACGGGGGAGAGGTCCAGCCCGCGGGCGCAGATTTCCTCAAACTCCGTCTTGTTGTACGCCACGCCGCCGCCCATGCCGCCCAGCGTGAAGGCGGGGCGGATAATCAGGGGAAAGGTGCCTATGTCCCCGGCTACCCGGCGCGCCTCCTCCATCGTGTGGGCGATGCCGGAGCGCGGCACGTCCAGGCCGATGCGGATCATGGCCTCCTTGAACAGGTTGCGGTCCTCCCCGCGGTCAATGGCGTCCGCATGGGCGCCGATCATGCGCACGTTCTCCCTCTCCAGCACGCCGCTGCGGTGGAGCTCCATGGCGCAGTTCAGGGCCGTCTGGCCGCCCAGGGTGGGGAGCAGGGCGTCCGGCTTTTCCCGGACGATGATTTTCTCCACGAACTCCGGGGTGATCGGTTCAATGTAGGTGCGCGGGGCGGTCTCTGGGTCCGTCATGATGGTGGCGGGATTGGAGTTGACCAGCACTACTTCATAACCTTCTTCCCGGAGGGCCTTGCAGGCCTGGGTGCCGGAGTAGTCGAATTCGCAGCCCTGGCCGATGACGATCGGGCCGGAGCCGATCACGAGAATCTTTTTGATGGAGGTATCTTTAGGCATAATGGCGATGGAAGAATCCTGTGGTTCTGGACCGTGGATTTCCGCCGGGGGAATTAAGTGCCCGCAGGGCTCCGGAGGAAAGTTTTTTTACGGCCAATGACGCGGATTTTTCAGGGGTTGGTGGTCGGTGGAAAACAGTGGGAAAAAGGGCGGCCGGGACAGGGCGCGCCAAGGCCCCGGAGCCGTGCCTTTCCCTCTGCGGGCAGAGGCTTGCCCCGCAAGGGGGCCGGCAAAGCTCCGGAGCTCGTCGGTGCACCCTAATAGATGAACAGCATTTCCCGGTACTTGGGGAGAGGCCAGGACCGGTCGTTCACCAGGGTTTCTGCGGCATCGACGCTGGTTCTCAATCGGGACATCGCGGCAAGGATGTCCTCATGGCAGCTCGTGAGCGCGGTTTCCAGGGTATCCAGGTCGGACACGACGGAATCCAGGGCGCCGCCCAGCTTGTCCGCCAGCTTTTGCAGGGCGGCGGTCCCGTTGGTCCGCTTGGCGTCCAGCGCCCTGGAGAGCGCGGAAACGGTTTGCTTGTATTCGTTGCGCAGGGCAGGGAGGATGATGGTGGCCGCCATTTCCCAGGACAGGCGCCCTTCAATGCGGATGCGCCTGTGGTATTCCTCCAGGAAAATCTCAAACCGGGATTCCAGTTCCCTGCGGGAGAACACCCCGTACTTCTCGAACAGGGCCACATTCTTCTCATTCACCAGGGTGTGGAGGGCGGTCATCGTGTTTTTCAGGTTGGGAAGGCCGCGGCGTTCCGCTTCCTTCACCCATTCCTCCGAATAATTGTCTCCGTTGAAGATGATTCTCTTGTGTTCGGAAATCCTGCGCTTGAGCGTCTCCTGGAGCTGGGCCAGGAAGGTCTCCGGAGCGAAGGAGGAAAGCTCCTCCGCCAGGGAATCGAAGGCCTCCGCCACAATGGTGTTCAGGGTCATCATGGGGCCCGCGCAGGACTGGGCGGAGCCGGGGGCGCGGAACTCGAACTTGTTGCCGGTGAAGGCGAACGGGCTGGTGCGGTTGCGGTCCGTCGCGTCCCGGGGAAGGACGGGCAGCGTATCCACGCCGATCTGGAGCGTGTCGTTGCGCCTGCCGCGGCCGGATTCCCCGTTGATGATATTCTCGATCACTTCATTGAGCTGGTCGCCCAGGAAAATGGAGATAATGGCGGGAGGGGCCTCGTTCGCGCCCAGGCGGTGGTCGTTCCCGGCGCTGGCTACGGAATTGCGCAGCAGGTCGCTGTGCTTGTCCACAGCCTCGATGATGGCGGCCAGCACGGTCAGGAAAATGGCGTTCTGCTGCGGGTCCGTGCCGGGATCCAGCAGATTCTTGTCCCCGTAGGAAATGGACCAGTTGTTGTGCTTGCCGGAGCCGTTGACGCCCACGAAGGGCTTCTCGTGGAGCAGGCACACCAGCCCGTGCCTGCTGGCCTGCTGGCGCAGGATTTCCATCACCAGCATATTGTGGTCGATCGCCAGGTTCACGTCCTCAAACAAGGGGGCCAGTTCAAACTGGGCCGGGGCCACTTCATTGTGGCGCGTCTTGGCCGGAATGCCCAGCCGCCAGAGTTCCTTTTCCACATCATTCATGAAATTGAGGATGCGCGGCTTGATGGAGCCGAAATAATGGTCTTCCAGCTGCTGGTGCTTGGCGGGCGGCGCGCCGAAAAGGGTTCGGCCCGTCTGGACCAGGTCCGGGCGGTTCAGATAGAAATTCTTGTCAATCAGGAAATACTCCTGTTCCGGCCCCAGCGTGATGGTCACGCGTTCATCCGGCAGCCCGAAGCACTTCATCAGCCTCTTGACGGCGTTGCCCAATGCCTGCCGGGAGCGGAGCAGAGGGGTTTTCTTGTCCAGCGCGTCTCCCGTATAGGAACAATAGGCGGTGGGAATGCAGAGGGTGGCTCCGTTCCCGTGCCTCTTGATGAAGGCGGGGCTGGTGGGGTCCCACGCGGTGTAGCCGCGGGCCTCAAACGTGCAGCGCAGGCCGCCGGAGGGGAAGCTGGAAGCGTCCGGCTCGCTCACGATCAGGTTCTTGCCGGAAAAGCTCATGATCGGCTCCATGCCCTTGGGGTCCAGGAAGGAATCATGCTTCTCCGCCGTGGAACCCGTCATGGGCTGGAACCAGTGCGTGTAGTGAGTGGCTCCCCGTTCCAGAGCCCACTGCTTCATGGCGTGGGCTACGTCCGCGGCAATGTCCGCGTTCAGCGGCAGGCCGTCCTGGATGGTGGACAGGAGGGTTTTCGCCGTGTCCTTGGGCAGGTACTTCTTCATCACCTCCGTACTGAAAACGTCGGCGCCGTAATAATCAATGCGGACAGGAGCGCTCTCGCTCACCCCGCTCACGGGAAGGGAGGCGATGGCGCTGATGGCTTGTGTTCTTGTCGAGTCACTCATCATGGTTAACTGTTGTGTCTTTTTCTTAGCAAGAACCGTGCCAGCTTTTTGAATCAACTTGTGCCGGAGTGGGTATGGTGTTTTAAGAAGTTGCCTATAAATATATTGCAGAAATTGTAAAAGGAAGCCGTGGAAAGAAGAGGGATGAAAAAGGTGAAAGCATTAATTACAAAAATGTAAAATCACGGTAAAAGGGTAATTACGAAAATGTAAAAATATCTGCTTGGGAGAGGGAATTGTCCTTTGCCGCCGTGGGTCCTCTGTCATGCCGGAAGGCCTGTCAAATCATGTAAAACCGGGGCGGCGGCGTTCGGAAAACGGGAGAGTGGAAGGAGTGCATAATGTTGGCACGGTTTTTGCTATAAGAAAATCAGCTTAACTCAAATAAAACAGCAAACTGATGAATAGTGATCAATTCGAGACAGGCATTCCTGCGCCGCAGGGATTGTATGACTTTGAACAGGAGAGGGACGCCTGCGGCGTGGGGCTGGTGGCGGATCTGAAGAATGAACCGAGCCACAAAATCATTGAAATGGGTGTCACCGTTCTCAAGAGGCTGATGCACCGCGGCGCCGTGGGAAGCGATCCCGATACCGGGGACGGAGCGGGCATCCTGCTGGCCCTGCCGGATGAATTCTTCCGCCTGCTCCTTCCCAACAAACTTCCCGCCAGGGGCAAATACGGAGTCGCCATGATGTTCGGCGGCTGCGGCCATGAAGAGGAACTGGAGGCCGCCGTCACGGAAAACGGCGGCAGGGTGATTGCCTGGAGAGAGGTTCCCGTGGACCGCGACAGCATCGGCGAGAACGCCCGGCGCACCTGCCCCCTGATTCGCCAGCTCTTCATCGACGGCAGCGGCTTTGCGGACCAGGCGGCACTGGAACGCAAGCTCTTCGTAATGCGCCGGGAAATGGAGCGGCGCGTGGAAGGATGCTACGTGTGCAGTTGTTCCAGCCGCAGCATCGTGTATAAGGGATTGTTCCTCGGCACGCAAATTGACGGATTTTACGAAGACCTGCGCCATGAGCGTTTCAAATCTCCGCTGGCCCTCGTCCACCAGCGCTACAGCACGAACACCTTCCCCACGTGGAGCCTGGCCCATCCCTTCCGCTACCTGGCCCACAACGGGGAAATCAACACCCTGCGCGGAAACCTGAACCATCTGAGCGTGCGGGAGCCGCACCTGTCCTCCGCCCTGCTGGGGGATGACTTGCAGAAGCTCCTGCCCCTCATTCCTCCCGGACAGAGCGATTCCGCCTGCCTGGACAACATGGTGGAACTGCTCGCCGCCGCCGGGCGCGACCTGCGCCACGCCATGCTCATGCTCATGCCGCAGGCCTGGGGCGTCAACTACCATCTGGGGCCGGACGTGCGCGGCTTCTTTGAATACCATTCCGCCCTGATGGAGCCGTGGGACGGCCCGACCGCCGTCGTCTTCTCCGACGGCGTCAACGCGGGCGCCATGCTGGACCGCAACGGCCTGCGCCCCGCCCGCTACACGCTGACCACGGACGATATTTTCATCCTGGCCTCGGAAACGGGCGTAGCGGACATTCCCGCGGAAAAAGTGGCCCGCAAGGGCCGCCTGCGCCCCGGAGAGATGATCTACTGCGACCTGGTGAACCACCGTCTGGTGTCCGATGCGGAAACCAAGAATGAAATGGCCCGGCGCATGCCCTACCGCCGCTGGGTGGAACAAAACAAGATTTCCGTCCGCTCCCTGTTCGACTCTGTCTCCGCCTCCGCGGAAATGCCGGACCTGGCGGTTCATCAGCGCCAGTTCGGCTTCACGCAGGAGGATGTGGAACTCATCCTCCGCCCGATGATGATGAAGGGCGCGGAACCCCTCGGCTCCATGGGGAACGACGCGCCGCTGGCCGTTCTCTCCGGAAAGGCGCCGCTCCTGTTCAACTACTTCAAGCAATTGTTCGCGCAGGTGACCAACCCGCCCATCGACCCCATCCGGGAGGAACTCGTCATGAGCCTGACCACGTACATAGGCAACCATCCCAACATTCTGGAGGAAACGCCGGAGCACGCCCGGCTCATCAAGATGGCGCGCCCCGTCATTACGGACGAGGAGCTCAACCGCCTCTGCAACATCCGGGAAGCCGGCTTCCCCTCCGCCAGGCTCTCCCTCCAGTTCCCGGAAGGCGGGGACGGAAAGGCTCTGCGGGAGACGCTGGACAGCCTGGCGGAATCCGCCGTGGGGCTGGTCAGGTCCGGCGTGCGCATCCTGGTGCTGACGGACCGCAACATAGGCCGCGGCTACCTTCCCGTTCCCAGCCTGCTGGCCTGCTCCGTGGTGCACCGCGCCCTGGCGGCCGCCGGACTGCGTTCCGACGTGGGCCTGATCCTGGAAACGGGGGAGGCGCGGGAAACGATGCACTTCGCCCTGTTGCTGGGTTTCGGGGCCACGGCGGTCAATCCGTACCTGGCTCTGGCGACGGTCACCTCCCTGGCCGCGCCGCAGGACTGCCCGCTGGACGTGGTGAAGGCCTCCGGCAACTATATCAACGCCATTGACAAGGGGCTGCTTAAAATCATGTCCAAGATGGGCATTTCCACCCTGCGCAGCTACCGCTCCTCCCAATTGTTCGAGGCCGTGGGGCTGAACCGGGAACTGATTGACGAATTCTTCCCCGGCACCGTCAGCCGCGTGGGCGGCATCGGGCTGGAGGAAATAGCTGCGGAATGCAACCAGCGCGCCGCGCAAAACGCCGGGAAGGAAGGCGGGCTGGATGCGGGCGGCCAGTACAAGTACAGGAAGGGCGGAGAAAACCACCTCTGGAACCCGCAGACGCTCCAGGCCTTCCGCGCCGCCGTTCGCGACAATGACGAACGGAAATACCGGGAATTTGCGGACTACAGCAACCACCAGGCGCAGCACCTCTGCACCCTGCGCGGCCTGTTTGAATTCGCTCCCGCGGACACCGTCCCGCTGGAGGAAGTGGAAAGCGCGGATTCCATCCTGCGCCGCTTCGTCTCCGGGGCCATGTCCCTGGGTTCCCTCAGCCCGGAGGCCCATGAAACCATCGCCATCGCGATGAATAAAATAGGAGCCAAAAGCAACTCCGGTGAAGGGGGCGAGGATGAAGCCCGCTACGAACCCAACGCCAGGGGCGAGGTGCGCTACAGCGCGATCAAGCAGGTGGCGAGCGGACGCTTCGGCGTGACCATCAACTATCTGCGCCACGCCTCCGAGCTCCAGATCAAGATGGCCCAGGGCGCCAAGCCCGGAGAGGGCGGCCAGCTCCCGGCGCACAAGGTGGACCCGTACATCGCCCGGCTGCGCCATTCCATGCCGAACGTCAGCCTCATCTCTCCCCCGCCGCACCATGACATCTACTCCATTGAAGACCTGGCCCAATTGATCTACGACCTGCGGAACTCCAACCCGGCCGCACGCGTCTCCGTCAAGCTCGTCTCCGAGGTGGGCATCGGCGCGGTGGCCGCCGGAGTGGTGAAGGCCCACGCGGACGTGGTTGTGGTCAGCGGCCACGACGGCGGTACGGGCGCCTCCCCGCTCACCAGCGTCAAGCACGCCGGACTGCCGTGGGAACTGGGTCTGGCGGAAACGCAGCAGACGCTTGTGCTCAACAAGCTCCGCTCCCGCGTCCGGCTCCAGGTGGACGGCCAGCTGCGCACCGGGAGGGACGTCGTCATGGCGGCCCTGCTGGGAGCGGAGGAATTCGGCTTCGGCACTGCCGTTCTGGTCGCCATCGGCTGCGCCATGCTCCGCAGGTGCCATGAAAACACGTGCCCGGTGGGCGTTGCCACGCAGGACCCGGCCCTGAGAGCCAAGTTCAGCGGCAAGCCGGAATACGTCATCAACTACCTTCGCTTCGTGGCGCAGGAAACGCGGGAAATCCTGGCTTCCTTGGGCCTCCGCTCCCTGGACGAAGCCGTCGGCAGGGCGGACCTGCTCTCCGTGAACCGCGCCATTGACTTCTACAAGGCTCAGCATCTGGACTTCTCCTCCATCCTGCATGCGGCGGAGGGGGACGGATGCAGGTTTGACCCCTCCTTTGAAAAGGAACCTCTGGACAACTACGACCGGCGCCGCCTGCTCCCGGACTTGAAGGGCCTGCTGGAAAAAGGGGAAAAGACCGAACTCTTCCGCGACGTCCGCAATGTGGACCGGACGGTGGGCACGGAGCTATCCGGAGAGCTGGTGATGAAATTCGGACCGCGCGGCCTGGCGGAGGATACGCTCACGGTGCACTTCACCGGATGCGCGGGGCAGAGCTTCGGGGCCTTTCTGGCGCCGGGCATCACCTTTGAACTCGCCGGGGAGGCGAACGACTTCGTAGGGAAGGGGCTTTCCGGGGGCAAAATCATCGTGAGGCCTCCGGAAAACATCTCCTACGCTCCGTCGGACAACGTCATTGCCGGCAACGTCATCGGCTACGGGGCCACGTCCGGCAGCATCTTCCTGCACGGGCAGGCCGGGGAGCGTTTCGCCATCCGCAACAGCGGAGCCAAGATGGTGGTGGAAGGCATAGGCGACCACGGCTGCGAATACATGACCGGGGGCCGTGTGGCGGTGCTCGGCAAGGTGGGCGTCAACTTCGCCGCGGGAATGACCGGCGGACTGGCCTACGTGTACGATGCGGACAACGACTTCGATCAGAAATGCAACCTGGGCAGCGTGGACCTGGAAACGGTCATGCCGCACTCCGCCGACGAGGCGGAACTGCTCCAGCTCATTTACGAGCACTACATGGCTACGAAAAGCCGCCGGGCCTGCGACCTGTTAAACAACTGGCCGGAGGAACGCGGCAAATTCATCAAGGTCTTCCCGGTGGAATACCGGCATGCCCTGGCCATGCATTCCTGAAAGAAGCATGCAGCAGTTTTCTGTTGTTTGGGTAAGCTGGGGGCCTCCGCGGATGCGGAGGCCCTTTTTTTATTCTTTGAAGTCTTATTGGTCTCATTGCCGGAGCGTCCGCTGACCTTTTCAAGGTAGCAGATTGGCCCTGAAAGCAGGAATGAAGTAAGTTTCTGAAATCCGATATTAAAAAATAACTTTCCATTTGGTTGACTTTGAATGATGCATCAATTATACAGAAAATATCATAAAAGGATAATGAGTGTCATATTCGGAAATTTATGCAGTGCTGTCGCTATGCTGCTGATTGTTATGGGGATGTGGACTGAGGGGGGAATTGCCTTTGTCCAAGTGCCGGAACAACTGCCGGAATGCCCGGTGCGCTTCATCCGCGGTACCCTGGTGGCGCAGGATGGAGCTATATGGGCCGTGGGGGAGAGGGAAAGCATTTACCGCCTTCAAGTCGGCGACAGGGCATACGAGAAGTCGTGGCTCAACATGGATTATTATTCCGGCTTTCCCAAAGGAAAGAATTTCACCTGCATTGCGGAGGACAGGCAGGGCCGCATCTGGGTGGGCACGGACGACAGCGGCGTGGCCGTTTTCAACGGGAGGGAGTGGAAGACATATGACCGCGGCAATGCTCTGAACGGAGAGCATGTTTATGCGCTGGCCGTCTCTCCCGTTTCCGGGGAAGTGGCCGTTGCCACGTCCGGAGGCGTGTCCGTTTATGATCCCGGGAATGATTCATGGAAGGCGCTGGACCGGTCCACGGGACTGGTGGAAGACCAGGCGGCTTCCGCCGGCTTTGACGCCAGGGGGAATCTGTGGCTGGCCTATGCCTGCGGCGGCGTGTCCTGCTCGCCGCGCAAGTCGGGGTACATGCAGTGGAAGAACGTGCAGGCGCCGTGGTACTGGGACAGCAAGCAGTTTGCCCGGCAGCCGTACCAGCCGTATGGGGACGGGCTGCCTTCCAATATCTGCAATGTTCTGGCCTGTACGGAAAAAGACCAGGTGCTGGTAGGCACCTGGTCCGGCCTGGCGTACAGCAACGGCATCAGCTCCTGGCGTTTCTTGCGCGGCCGGGATTATGCCCGGAAGAATAGTAATCTGTATGGTTCCGCTGCGCGGAAGACGGCCGTTCCGGGTGAGGGAAATGCCAAAATGCTGTCGGAAGACTTCGTGTCTTCCATCCTCCGGCAGGGAAAGGATATTTTCATCGGCTACCGGACGCAGGGAGTGGACGTGCTGGATGCCGAAAGGATGACGGTGCGCCGGAGAATCAGGAAGGGACTGGAAAATACGGATGTCCCCTCCCTGCTGGCGCTGAAGGACGGAAGTGTCTGGGCGGCGACGTATGGGAAAGGGCTTGTCAGTCTGAAAAAGGGTTCCCTGTCTTATCAACTGGACAGGAAGCAGCGGGACGATGAAATCGTGTTCCCGTCCCCGGCCCGGATGGAGGATTCTGCCGCAGTCCTGAGGAGGCTGGAAAAGCTGGGTGCGGGCGCGCATGCGGGGAAGAGCATTGTGTTCCGCGGGGAGGACTGGTCCACGAAGGGGGACTGGTGCGGGAGGTACGGCCTGACGCGCGCCACGCTGTGCGCCATGAATGCCCCCATGAACAATTCCGAGTTTAAAGCCAAGCAATTACCTGTCCGCATGGAAACGAGCGCTGAAGACCCTAAATGGAAACGAGTGTATCCCTGTTATTGGATTCAGGGACTGATGGGGCTCAACCGCAATCAGGGAGATGGATTGCGCTGGTGGGTACAAAGCGCCAATGTGGCAGGAAACCGCAATGTTCTCTTTGACCCCAGTGATTCCACAAGAACAGAGGCGGAATGGGACGACCACGGGGAAGTATATCCGTCCTTTGTGGACGGTCCCGGTATATGGGTAGCTGTGGAAGTGCCGGAAGGGGTTCATGAAATAGCCCTGTATTTCTATAATCCCAACGGATATCTTCAACATGAATCCAGGCGGGATTATGTGGTAGAAGCCCGGAGGCATCCTTTTTCTTCTTCCATTCAAAGCCTGTTCGACAACAAAGCGGATATTGAAATTGGGAACCGCACTAAAAAAGGGAAGACGCTTGCCGCTTCTATGGAGCAGTGGCAGTCGTTCCCGGTGGAAGCGCGCACGCGCGTTTCCAGGTTTGCGGGGTCCGGAGTTTACAAGCGCTTCATGTGCAGGAAAGGCGGCGTATACTTGTTCCATGTTTGCAGGAACGGTTCCTTCAATACTATTTTAAATGGGGTATTCATCAATGCGCTTCTTCCTCTGGAAATGAGAACGCCTGATGAATTGCCTTATTATGTTGATGGATTATTTGCAGGCATTATTCCTTCCCCCGAGAGAGTTCATTCTTCTGTTGCCGGGCCGGAGGAGAAGGTTCTTCTCAATCAACTGCTCACTCTCCAGTATCAGCCACGGTATGTTACGCCCGCAGGATGTTCCTGCTTGAACAGGTACATTCTTTCCTCATTCCGTGAGGCGGTTGAAGGAAAGAAAAAGAGCAGGTGCTTGGAAGACTGGTTTCAATGGGAAGCCAGAATTTACTCTCCCGATGTACGTTCTTCTTTTGACCAGACCATGGCGGCTGCGTGGGACCAGTGTCAGATTTATTATCCGGATCTCAGATCCAGGGAATGTGTTCCGAATGCCCCGGGCACGATACCTTTTTCCGTAAATGAAGTTTATTTGATGGATAAGCTGGATATTGATTGGAGGCAATATCGAGATGATGCCGAACAACCTCCTGTGAAATCAGTTCAAGAGATGAAGAAACACCTTGAACATGAATCCCAAAAGAAAACGACAACATGAATAATAAAATGATATTGGCTGCGGGAATCAGTCTGTTGAGCATGAACGTGCTCAACGGAGAGATTACCGGGGAGCATACCATGTGGTCAGGAACTCATCTGAATTATGATGGGGTTTCCATTATTAATAAGCCGGCGCTTCCCCAAAAAGGAGTGGAAGCAAAAAAGGGTGTAAAAAATGCCTACAATATTATGCCGGGTAAAGTGACGGTGATCACAAGCCTCAATAAAAATCCTCAGGAAAAACAGGAATGGCTGTACAAAAAAATACATGAAGTACGGATATCCATGACTGGAAATATATATGTAGCGCTGATATTCGCCGATACGAAGAATGATGTCCCCTTCGCCTATGATCCCAATAAATTTGGAACATCGGGAACCCTTTATTCACAAGTCTATATCACGGCCCTGCACAAGGTGACTAAAATGGAGAATAAAAGTGATTTCGGGACCAGCGGAAAGGATGAAGACCCTACTTTTACTTTAGTTAAGAAAATATGACCGGCATTCCGGCAGTATGATGCGGAGGTTTTATTCCTTATCCGGAAAGGGATAAGACTTCAAACAAGGGTTTCCGTATGGCAGCGGCCCTTGTTTTTTAGAGTTGGATATATAGCAAACAGGGGCTGTTCCGCACCTTGCTGGCGGAACAGCCCCTGAATGGAGTCTTCTGTTAATTCAGGAAGCTCAGGCCTTCTTTCTGCGGCGCATCAGCAGGGCCGTGAGGCCCAGCAGGCTCAGGGTGGCCGTGCCGGGTTCCGGTACGGCCAGGCCGGTGAAGGTCAGGCTGCCGTTGTTGTAGGTAACGCCGTCCCAGATCAGGTTCTGGCCGTTCTGCGTAAGCGTCAGCAGGGAATCCCAGTCGATGTTGTCCGCCAGGGATGTGCCTTCGCCCACAGTGATCAGGTCGATCGTCAGGGAGGTAAGGTCAAGCGCCAGGGCGCTGTCCAGATTCAGCGTCAGGCCGCCGGTCAGGTTCAGGGTGGACGTTCCCTGCATGTCGATCAGAGCCGTGTTGAAGCTGGAGAGGTTCAGCGTGGCGTTGTTCAGCGTGGCTGAGGTAGTGCCGGAAAGCGTCAGCACCTGGCCTGTGGAAATCATGGGCGCGCCGGAAGCGTTGCCCAGGATTACCGTTGAGTTGTTGATGGCGGCGTTCCCCGTCAGGCTGACGGTGAGGTCCTTGGGAGCGGAAGCGCTGCCGAGGTTCTGGATGGTGCCCGTCTGGAGCGTAATGGCGTTGGCCAGGGCCTGGCTGTTGGCGTTGAGCGTTCCTCCCTGCACCAGAACGGAACCCTGGCCAAGTGCGGTTGCGGAGTTGGTCTGGAGCGTTCCCTGCACGATGGTGGTGCCGCCGGTGTACGTGTTGTTGCCGGAGAAAACGACTACGGAGCTGTTCTTGTTCACCTTCACGCTCATCTGGTGGGAGGCGTCCTTGTCGGAAATGACGGAGGAAATGGTGAAGTTGTTGCTTCCGCTGGAACCGTTGGTGACCAGCAGTTCTCCTTCGCCGGTGATCGTTCCGCCAAGGTTGGTGGCGTTTCCGTAAAGGGAGCCGGAGATGGTCACGCCGGCTCCGGCGGCGTCAACGGTAATGTTGGCGCTGATGGGGGTATCCGCGCCATACGCGCGGCAGTTGAGCATTTCAAATGTGGAGCCGGACTTCATCAGGATATCCGGCGTGCCGCCCAGTACGATGCCTACGCCATTCAGGCTCAGCTTGGAGTTCTGGCCGATGGTGATGGATTCAAACGTGTAGGCGGTGTCGCTGCCGGACAGGTTGACTGTGCCGGCGTCAATGATCAGGTGTGCGATGTCGGAGGCATGGTTGGCATTGATGGTGCCGGTGCCGTCCGTCACCTTGCGGACCGTCAGGGTGCTGTCTGCATGGGTGATGGGAATGAGCGTTCCCCCTTCAAAGGTGTATTCCACGTCTCCGGCTCCCGTCAGGGTGAGGGAGGAGGCGGTGTGCGCCCAGGAGTCGTTGGCATTGTAGTTGGCCGCCGCTATGGTCAGGGCTCCGGCGAAGGTCCAGTTGGGATTGGCTGCCGTGAGGGAGGCGTTTTCTCCCAGAGTCAGGGCTCCCGTATAGCGGGAGGCGGTATCTCCCGTGATGGAAATGGAGGCGTTGTCCCCCAGAGTCAGGGCTCCGGAACCGGCCAGGCCCGTCAGGGTGCTGGTTCTGTTCATGATGACGGTGCCGGCCCCGTCCAGAGTAGCCGTTCCGGACAGGCTGGAGGATACGGTGAGCGTGGTGCCTTCTGCCGCGCGGAGGATGCCGGGGCCCGACAGGCTCAGGGTGCCGCCGGAAATGGTGAGGTTTCCGCCGGTGAGTAGGATGGCGTCCGTATGGCGCGTTTCCCCGTCCGCAATAGTCAGGGCTCCCGGGCCGTTGGTGACGTTGATGGAGGCATAGGTGCCGGCTCCGTCAGCGGAGTCCGTCCATGCGGCATCCCCCAGTTGGGAGGAAGTCCACTCGGAGGAGGAGCCATCCAGCGTAGCGGAAATTTTAACGCCCTCATAGGTATTGACGATCTGGATGCCTGCAATGCAGCCGCGGGTGCCTGAGCCGCTGGTGTTGCTCGGAGCGGTGATGCTCAGGTTGGGTGAAGTCTGGCCTTCCACATACAGCGTATTGGTCCCTTCCACCGCCTGTCCAAAGGTTCCCGTTGCCCCCCACCCGGCAGAGCCTGCCACGGTGGAAGTTCCGTTCCAGGTGTAGGAAACGCCGTTGACGGTCTTGGCGGAGAAATTGCCGTTGGCGGTGTCCGTATTGCAATAAATGTAGACGCCGTAGGTCAGGAAATCAACGCCGCTGACATTGATGGTGATGCCGCTGCCGTCGTCCAGGTAGCCCTTCAGCATCTGGCCGTCCCCGGTGGAGGGGGTGTCGCCTCCGCGCCAGGTATTTTTACTGGACCAGGTGACGGTCGCTCCGGTGGCGTCTCCGTTGTTATCCTTCAGGTTCTGGGCCGTGGATTGGGAAGCTCCGCTGAATTGATTCCAGTTGGAGCCGGGAACGGCTTCAAGCCCGGCGCTGGAAGAATCGGAAATGGTGCCGTTTGGTTCGTTGGTACCAAAATTGATGCTGATGCTTTCTCCGGCAGCCTGGGATTGGGAGGCGAGAGTTCCGAAGAAGGCGGCTGCCATAAGCCACGCTGTTAGTTGATAAGGCAAATGAGGTTGCATGAAATTAATACTATAGTAATTTAAATTATTCCATTCAAAATTCAGGAGAGAAAGAAACCCCTGCGATACCCGGTTCTTATCGGATTCCGAATCCGAAGTCAACAGGAAAGTTTGGTTTAAAACATGTTAGAAGAATTTGGATTTGGAAAAATTGGAGAAATAGCAATTAATGAAAAAATGAATTAAATGATAACTATCTGACAGTCTTGATATTCATGTGTTCAAGGCATTGCAACGGATTCGGAATTCGATGTTGATGAATGTCCGGAAAGAGCATTTTTGAAAGAAGAAAAAGCGGTTGGTCGCCGCTTTTGAGTTAGTCTCCTGCATTTTTTCTGTCCGGGTACAGGAAGGGCGGTGTGTCTTGGGTTTTTCTAAACCTGAATAATTTTTATAACTAACATATATTGAATGACTTATATATTTGACTGTAAACTGATTGTGTGGTTTTTTGATTGGATAAAATTGAGAATAACTTGGAAATGGGGTTGACGTCAGCAAAATACGATAATATTCTCACATAATAATCAGGAAATAATTGGTTATGTTAATTAAATTCAAACATTTCATAGGAACACTCGCATTGGTTTTCCCCCTGCTGGGGGGATGGTCCGCAGGAGAAGTCAAATCTGTCCAGATCCCGGAACAACTGCCGGAATGCCCGGTGCGCTTCATCCGCGGTACCCTGGTGGCGCAGGATGGAGCTATATGGGCCGTGGGGGAGAGGGAAAGCATTTACCGCCTTCAAGTCGGCGACAGGGCATACGAGAAGTCGTGGCTCAACATGGATTATTATTCCGGCTTTCCCAAAGGAAAGAATTTCACCTGCATTGCGGAGGACAGGCAGGGCCGCATCTGGGTGGGCACGGACGACAGCGGCGTGGCCGTTTTCAACGGGAGGGAGTGGAAGACATATGACCGCGGCAATGCTCTGAACGGAGAGCATGTTTATGCGCTGGCCGTCTCTCCCGTTTCCGGGGAAGTGGCCGTTGCCACGTCCGGAGGCGTGTCCGTTTATGATCCCGGGAATGATTCATGGAAGGCGCTGGACCGGTCCACGGGACTGGTGGAAGACCAGGCGGCTTCCGCCGGCTTTGACGCCAGGGGGAATCTGTGGCTGGCCTATGCCTGCGGCGGCGTGTCCTGCTCGCCGCGCAAGTCGGGGTACATGCAGTGGAAGAACGTGCAGGCGCCGTGGTACTGGGACAGCAAGCAGTTTGCCCGGCAGCCGTACCAGCCGTATGGGGACGGGCTGCCTTCCAATATCTGCAATGTTCTGGCCTGTACGGAAAAAGACCAGGTGCTGGTAGGCACCTGGTCCGGCCTGGCGTACAGCAACGGCATCAGCTCCTGGCGTTTCTTGCGCGGCCGGGATTATGCCCGGAAGAATAGTAATCTGTATGGTTCCGCTGCGCGGAAGACGGCCGTTCCGGGTGAGGGAAATGCCAAAATGCTGTCGGAAGACTTCGTGTCTTCCATCCTCCGGCAGGGAAAGGATATTTTCATCGGCTACCGGACGCAGGGAGTGGACGTGCTGGATGCCGAAAGGATGACGGTGCGCCGGAGAATCAGGAAGGGACTGGAAAATACGGATGTCCCCTCCCTGCTGGCGCTGAAGGACGGAAGTGTCTGGGCGGCGACGTATGGGAAAGGGCTTGTCAGTCTGAAAAAGGGTTCCCTGTCTTATCAACTGGACAGGAAGCAGCGGGACGATGAAATCGTGTTCCCGTCCCCGGCCCGGATGGAGGATTCTGCCGCAGTCCTGAGGAGGCTGGAAAAGCTGGGTGCGGGCGCGCATGCGGGGAAGAGCATTGTGTTCCGCGGGGAGGACTGGTCCACGAAGGGGGACTGGTGCGGGAGGTACGGCCTGACGCGCGCCACGCTGTGCGCCACGAATGCCCCCATGAGCAATTCCGAGTTTAAGGCCAAGACCGTGTCGTTCCGAACCCTTTCCTCCGTTCCGGGTTATCCCGGATACCAGGGGGCCGTGTCTTCTTACTGGATCCAGGGATTGATGGGGCTCAACCGCAACAAGGGGGATGCCCTGCGCTGGTGGGTGCATAGCATCAAGGAGAATGATAACCGCAACATTCTTTTCGATCCCACGGATTCCGTGCGGACGGAGGCAGAGTGGGACGACCACGGGGAAGTGTATCCGGGCTTTGTGGACGGTCCCGACATTTGGACCGTTGTGGAAGTGCCGGAGGGCGTCCATGAAATAGCCCTGTATTTCTATAATCCCAACGGTTATCTTTCCAATGAATCCAGGCGGGATTACGTGGTGGAAGCCAGAAGGCATCCTTCCACCTCCTCCCTCGTCTTCCAGTTCAACAATGTGGGAGACCTCGCGATAGGGGAACAGAACAAATGGGGGAAAATTCTTACCGCCGCCATGGAGCAGTGGTATTCCTTCCCGGTGGAAGCGCGCACGCGCGTTTCCAGATTTGCGGGTTCCGGGGTTTATAAGAGGTTCATGTGCAGGAAGGGGGGAATCTACCTGTTCCGTGTTTGCCGCAACGGTTCCTTCAATACCATTTTAAACGGCGTATTCGTGAATGAAAAGATTCCGTGGGAAATCCGCATGCCGGAGGAACTGCCCTATTATGTGGCCGGCCAGCTCGCGGGCATTGTTCCCACTCCAGAGAGAGTGAACGGAGCCACCCTGGGGCAGAGGGAGAAGGCCGTGTGCAAGCCCCTCTATGAGCTGCAATACACGCGCAAGTACCTGACGCCTGCGGCGTGCAGCCTTCAGAACAGGTATATTCTCTCCCTGTGGCGGCAGGCCCGGGAGAACCGGGCGGAGGGCGGCTGCCTGGCGGATTGCCTCCAGTGGGAAGCCAGAGTCAGTGACGACCGGGTAAGGGCTTCCTTTGATGAAACCATGAAGCGCTCATGGGACCAGAGCCAGATTTATTACATCGGCAACCGGTCCCGGGATTTCATGCCTAATGCTCCGGGCACCGTTCCTTTCTCCCCCAGGGAACTGCGCCTCATGGCCAAGCTGCGCATCGACTGGCGGCAGTACCGGGACGATGCGAAAAATCCTCCTGAAAAAACTGTTCAGGAAATGAAGGAATTCCTCAAAAAGGAATTATTAAAACAACAACAAACCAGAAAACAACAATGAATAAAATTGCCTGTGCAATTATGGTTTCTCTCTCAGGGACCTGCTTCCTGAAAGGGGAAATAGCTCCGCCGGAAACGGAGTGGAAAGGGGCGCGCCTCATTTATGAAGGGGTCTCCATCCAGAACGAGGTGACTCTCCCTCAAAAGGGGGTCATGTACCATGATGAGGATAAATTATCCTTCAACATTACAAATGCCACCATCGAGATGACTACCAGCCTCTCCAAGAAGCCGCAATGCGGAAAGGAGTGGTGCTACAAGGGCATCAGCCACATCATTATCAAATATTGTGGTCCGATCGCCGAGCCTGATGACGGAGGGACCATCTACTTCGAGCCGACCTACAATCATCACGTTTGGTTTGATAATGACAAGTATGGACAATGGGGAATTATGTTCTCCAAAGTTTATATCATCACCCGCATCAAAAATGCGAATATCGAGGATACCAAAGACTATGGCATCAGCGGGGAGGACGGAAGCATCTTTTTCCAATACGTGGAAAAGATGATGGCTGAAATGTGAGCTGCGCCCGGTTTCCGCGGATGAAGATTATCGTCCGCTGATTCCGGTCATTCAGGCGCCGGAGGTCTGCAAGTGAGGGCCTCCGGCGCCTTTTTAATGCAACCGGAACCCGGGGTGCGCAGCTCCGGGTGAAGGCGGCAGCAATTCCGCTCTGCTTGATGGAAGGTACGGGCTTCCTGTTCGTGAAAGGCACCCTGTGCCTGGGAAACCTGATGGGATTGAAAAAGAACAATGCCTGGGAAGGATAGTCCAAGCGGCAGTATCCCGGTTGCTGAAACAAAAGCCGGAGGGCATGAAGCCCCTCCGGTTTTTGTTGCGGGTTGATTCAGCAGTTTTTAGGGCGCTTCACAGTACACCGTTCCGTAGGAGTCGCTGCCTCCGGCCCCCTTGAATCTGGCCTTGACCGTGTAGGATGCCCCTTGCCTGGCTTCCGGAACGTTCAGGATGTACTGGATATTTTTCTGATCGGTACCGCTCCTGCCCGAATGAGCGTCCCGGGCAATTTCCTTCTCACCTTCATACAGGGCCACGGATTCGATTTCAATGGCGTGTGCCCCCTTGTCGTAGAGCAGGGTCACGGTGTATTTGCCGGGAACCTTGATCAGTTTGGTGACGTCGAACGAATGCTCCTGTCCGGACAGGTCGTCAGGCGTCCATGTGCCGATCTGCGGCGTGTTGAAAAAGTCGGACTTGTCTATCCGGTTGATCACATCCCCGGCGTACTTGATGCCCATCAGGTCCATGCGCCCGCTATATTCCTTCAAGCGCTTTTTAAAATCCGGGAAATCCTTTTTCCCGGCAGGTGTCCAGCCCACTTCCGCAAAGGCGCAGGCCCGGGGGAATGCCTGGTGGTGGAGGCGCTCCGTATTGGCAATCCATTCCGTCCATACCTGCGTCCCCAGCCCCTTGACCCTGGAATGGTACTGTTCCTCCAGGCCCGGGAAAATGGGCTCGAAGCCGTATGCCTTTTGCAGGGAAATTCTGCCGTAGCTGTAATCAAGGTAAGTGGAGCTGTGGAGGGAATTGATGACCTCATGCCCGTCCTTGATGGCGTTTTTAGCCAGGTCCGTATTCCCTTTCCAGAAGTGGATGACGGCGTTCGTGTCCAGTTTGGTTCCGGCTTTGCCTCCGCCGTCCCCGTTGACGTCATGGCCGTAAATCTCATTCCAGCCCATCATGCGGCGCCCTTTTTTGGCGACGATGCCGGACATGCGGTTGGTGAAGTACATCTGGACGTCCGCATAACTCTTCATGTTGTTCTTTTTCATGAACGCCTCAATTTCCGGAACGTCCTTCCATTGCTGGGCATAGCGCACTTCATCGCCGCCGATATGGATGATCCTGCTGGGAAACAGCGCCACGACTTCATCCAGTACGTCGGACAGGAAGGCATAGGTCTTTTCCGAGGTAGGGTCAAAGGCCGTGTTGACGATGAACGTGGTGGGTACTTCCCTGGGTGATTTCAAGCTCAGGAACGGGTACGCTGCGGCAGCCGCGCTGGCGTGGCCCGGCATTTCAATTTCAGGGACGATGGTGATATTGCGCCGGGCCGCGTATTGAACGATGTCCCTGATCTGCTCCTGGGTATAAAAGCCTTCATGCGGCGTGCCGTCGGACTTGCCGCTGTTCCACGTACCGGTTTCGGATTCCCTGCGCCTGGAACCGATGGTGGTCAGACGGGGATACTTCTTGATTTCAATGCGCCATCCGACGTCGTCCGTCAGGTGCCAGTGCAGGATGTTCATTTTCAACAGGGCCATCTGGTCGATGATCTGCTTGATGGCTTTTTCACCGAAAAAGTGGCGCGCTTCATCAATCATCAGCGCACGCCAGGAGAACCGCGGGTAGTCCACCATGTTGAACGGAGCTCCGGAAATATTCCACTGGACGGCGGATTTGTCCGCCTTCCGGTCGTGGAAAATGACGGGCATCATCTGGATCAGGCTTTGCCCGGCGTAAAAAATGCCTTTGGCATGGGCGGCTGAAAGAATGATTCCCCTGGGGGAGGATTGGATGGAGTAGGCTTCCTCCCCCTTCGCGGCCAGGGCCGGGTCCTTTTTAATGATGATGCAGGCGGCATTCTCCGGTGCTTCTCCGGGCGTTTTAAGGGGGAGGGGCAGTCCGGTTCCTTCGCCGAGCATCTGCTGCAATTGCCTGGCGCGGTTCAGGAAAGCCTTGTCCTGCGTCGCGGTAATGATGGCGGACGCCGGCGTGAGCTGGGCAGGCTTCCCGTGGAACACCGTGATTTCTGCCGGTTTCGGGATAATTTGTTCTTGCGAAAATGCCGCGGGAAGGCAGGCGGACAGAACGAGCGCGGGAATAAGGAACTTCATGAATACGGTCTTGGATACAAATCCTGCTGACACAATCTTTCAATGGAGGTTTGTTTTTTGGCTCTGGAGGCTGCATATTGTTTTTTCCATGGTGTCCCATTTTCAGAAGGCATTTTATCCGGCTGCGGGCGGAGTATCGGCTTGCAGTAAAAAACGGAGCGGGAGTACAACATGGAAGGATGCCGTCCTCGTCCGGATGCGCCGCCCCAGAAAACGCCTGTCCAACCATAAATGAATATGAAAACGAACACTGCGACTCAACTATTGCTGGCGGCCTGTGCGGGTGTGCTGTCATGCCCCGGCGCCTGGGGTTCCACGACGGTTTGCCAGGATCAGTCCTACTACCTGAAGACGGCCTGCCCCCATCCCCTTTCCCTGGCCGGCCCCACGGATGACCGGGTTTATCTGCGCTTCCAGACGGGATGGGCCAGCAAGTACGAGTGCGAGGGTCTTGACCTGTGGGACGGCTCCCTGTGCATGTTCGTTCCTGAAATACAGTACAAGGAATGGGTGGGGAAGATATGGTACGGCGTTTCCACGGACCACCGGAACCATGCGGAATTAAAGTACCGGCTGGATTACATCAAGGAGCTGGGGAACTGGACGGTGATGCCTTGGTATGAGCACAGCTTTGTTTTTCCGGGGGACAAGGGCATCCCGCGCCCCGGCCTGAAGACGACCTATCATTTTTCCGACCGCTGGTTCGGCGGCACGGACCTCTACTGGCAGTATAACAATCATACGTTCCGCGGCTATTACGCCGTGTTTGCGGGGCTGCACGAGGAGATCGCGGATTGCGTGAGGGTGGATGCCGTGGTGCGTTACGGCTACAACGGGGGGTACGTGGGCCCGGTGGTGCACCACGGATCCAACGCCCTGGATTACAACCTGAGTTTTACCTTCCGCGCTACCTCGCGCCTGACCGTGGAATTGTTCACCAACTACAGCCAGGCGCTGACCGTGGTGAAGCAGAGGGACCTGGGGGATGATTTTTATTACGGCATCAACCTGAAATATACGTTCTGACGCCCGGGCCGCTCCGGTGCCGCCTGGGGGCTTCCGCGCACTTTCACGGCCTGGCGAACTGGAAGTGCATCCAGTCGTAATTCCTCTCGCGTCCCAGGGAAAAGGCCCCCTCCTTTTCTACGATGGACCAGAAGGCATCGTATTCCGGTCCGGAAAAGACGGCTTCCGGCGCGCTCATGTACAGGGTATTGCGTTCGGGGTCCATGTCTATCGCAATGCCCCACGCGTGCAGGGACGGGCGGGAGCCTCCGCGGATGGGGCGGTTGTTGAAGCAGCCTCCGTAAACGTCCAGCCGCAGTTCGCGGATGCGCTCCATGCCGTAATGTTCCAGCGTGCGCTGGAAAATCCTGGTGAGCGGCACGGCGATGAAACGGTGGCAGGTAATGGACGCAAGCTCCGTGTCCGGGGACCAGGACGGCCTCAGCGGATAGGGCAGCGGAACCGTGACCAGGGAGGCCGGGTCCCCCGGCTGTCCGAAGATGGAATGGCCGGAAAGCACTTCCCGTTCCGTGGGCCAGACGGAGGCGGGATGTTTGAGGCCGTACAGCTGGCTGCCTGAAATGGCGCAGGCAATCAGCAGAAGCGCCTGCTTCCGGAGGCGCGGGGATAGCCGTGGCGGAGGTTGCGGCGTGCGGTCAGGCATGGGAAAAGGGGTTGGGGTTCTTCCGGTGTAGCAGGTTTCCGGCGCGGTGCAAGACCTTTGCCGGGCAGGCGCCTTCTCCGGAGGGAGCGGCCTTCCGCGTCTTGCGGCCCTTCACGGATGAAGCACTGCAGGTATTTTCTGCGGCATCGAACATCCGGAGGCGTTTTTTTGTCACAATGGAATAATATTGCCGCTTTGCCCATGAATTCTCCATCCCCCCAGCCCCAGCCGCCGCCGGATTCCGTCTGGTACGGGTGGATTTTAAGGCTGTTCCATCATTGGAAGGTGGGGGAAAGGCAGGTCACTTACGTGTGGGCCGTGATCTGTCTCTTATACACATCTGACGCTGCCGACGAAGCTAGAAG
>ENA-UAML01000093-UAML01000093.1-human-gut-metagenome-genome-assembly--contig:-NODE-93-length-35411-cov-9.933364_pt1 | contig 35411 bp, 22 predicted proteins | sample MGYA00244211_ERZ654495 | MGnify/ENA primary metagenome ERZ654495 (study PRJEB26926, sample SAMN06164685) | human gut metagenome | biome: ENVO:00009003; feature: ENVO:2100002; material: ENVO:00002003... | reverse complement strand
GATCTACACTTCTAGCTTCGTCGGCAGCGTCAGATGTGTATAAGAGACAGGGTTGAAAGCGAGACTGCCATGAAGCATGCCGACCCTAACTTTGCCCAGATATACCAGCAGCTCGGCCAGTATTGGGGTGAACAGCCCGGCACGCAAGGCCCCGTCTACGTGGGCGCTTTTGTTCTAATGCTGTTCATTCTCGGCTTGTTTATAGTCAAAGGGCCTATGAAATGGGCGCTCTTGGCTGCCACGGTGCTCTCCGTATTGTTGGCATGGGGCAAGAATTTCATGCCCTTTACCAACTTCTTCATCGACTATGTGCCTATGTACGCCAAGTTCCGCACGGTGGCGTCAATACTCGTCATAGCCGAGTTTACCATCCCGTTGCTTGCCATGTTGGCGTTGAAGAAAATCGTAGACGAGCCCGAAATCCTTACGAAACGTATCAAGACAGTATATCTCAGCTTCGGTCTTACGGGCGGTATAGCCGTGCTTTTCGCGCTGTTCCCCACGCTGTTCTTCTCTGACTTCATATCGTCTAACGAGATGAAGGCGCTCATGACGCTGCCGCAGGAGTATGTCAATCCCGTTATCGACAACCTGCGTGATATGCGAGAGGCCGTCTTTACGGCTGACTGCTGGCGTTCGGCGCTGGTCGTTGTGATAGGCACGCTCTGCCTGTTGCTCTTCAAGGCCAGGAAGCTTAAGGCCAATTACATGGTCGGCGCGATAATAGTGCTCTGCCTGATAGACCTCTGGCAGGTCAACAAGCGCTACCTTAATAACGACATGTTCGTGCCGAAGAGCGAGCGTGAGGCCCCGATACAGGAGACGGAGACAGACCGTATAATCCTTCAGGACAAGACAGATCTCGGCAATTATCGCGTGCTCAACCTCGCGTCTAATACCTTTAACGAGAACGAGACGTCATATTTCCACAACAGCATAGGCGGTTACCACGCAGCCAAGTTGCGTCGTTACCAGGACATGATAGACATGTACATTGCGCCGGAGATGGGCAGTCTCATGCAGGCTGTGGCCCAGGCAGGCGGAGATATGTCCAAGGTCAACGGCGACAGCATATTCCCCGTGCTCAACATGCTCAACGCCCGATACTTCATACTGCCGCTGCAAGACGGACAGACAGTGCCTGTGCAGAATCCGTACGTGTACGGTCCGGCCTGGTATGTTGACAAGTTGACCTACGTTGACAATGCCAACGCCGAGATAGAGCGTGTCGGCAAGATGGACATACGCCATGAGGCTGTGGCCGACAAGCGGTTTGAGGCACAGTTGAAGACCGCCGTAAAGCAGGACAGCACTTCCGTTGTTAAGCTTACGTCATATATGTCTGACCGACTGACGTATGACGTTAACTCGTCAAAAGGCGGCGTTATAGTATTCTCGGAGGTTTATTATCCCGGGTGGACTGCCACCGTCGACGGACAGCCTGTTGAACTCGGACGTGTAAACTACCTGCTTCGTGCCGTGAATGTTGCGCCCGGCAAGCACAAGATAGAACTGGCGTTCCATCCCAAATCGGTAACTACTACCGAGACTATAGCTTATGTCGCTTATGCTGTACTGCTACTTGCCATTCTCCTTTTGGCATACATTGAATATAGAAAGAAGAGAAAATAGTTAAGAATTAAGAGTTAAGAATTAAGAAAAATATTCCTGTTGATAAGCGTTCAAGGCATTTTTTCTTAATTCTTAACTCTTAATTCTTAATTCAAAAAACGTTGCACAAAAATGAAAAGACTACTATCCTTACCACCAAACCTTGTAAACTGTTTTCACGAAATTACCGGATATTCACGCGATGAATGGTTTTGCACCAGCGACCCGGTGGGTTGTAAGCTCGGTTCGGGCGGCGGTTCTACATGGCTGTTAGAGGCCTGTTATCGTGAGCATGGCGACGGAATGACGTTCGACGAGTGGCTCGCCGCCGACCGCAGGCTGCTGCTTCATGCCGGCGGACAGAGCCGCCGACTGCCTGCCTACGCGCCGTCGGGCAAGGTGCTGACGCCCATTCCCGTGTTCAGATGGGAGCGCGGACAGCGCCTTTCACAAGATCTGCTGTCGCTGCAGGTGCCTCTTTACGAGCAGATAATGAATCAGGCGCCGGCCAACATGCACACGATGATTGTGAGCGGCGACGTTTACATACGTGCCACTCAGCCCCTGCAGCCCATTCCCGAGGCCGATGTCGTGTGTTACGGACTGTGGCTTGGTCCCGAGATTGCAAAGGACCACGGGGTGTTCGTGTCAAAGAGCGACACGCCTTCGGTGCTTGAGTGCATGATGCAGAAGCCGTCCGTAAAGACGTTGGGCGAGTTGCTGAAAGACCACTTCTACCTTACCGACATCGGAGTGTGGCTGCTTAGCGACCGAGCCGTACGCCTGCTGATGGCCCGTTCACGGCAGGGCGACGGCCTGAAGAACTATGATTTATATTCGGAATTCGGCTGTTCGCTCGGCACGGAGCCGTCAATCGTCGACGAAGAGCTTAACTCTCTGAGCGTGGCGGTGCTTCCGCTGCCCGGCGGAGAGTTCTACCACTTCGGCACGAGCCATGAGATACTGTCGTCAACGCTGGCAATACAGAACCTCGTTAACGACCAGCGCGAGATTATGCACCACTCGCTGAAGCCGCATCCGGCCATGTTCGTGCAGAACGCCGTTACCCGAACAGCCATCACCGAGGCTAACCAGAACCTTTGGGTAGAGAACAGTTACGTGGGCGAGGGATGGACTTTGGCGCACGAGAATATAATAACCGGCGTGCCGGAGAACGACTGGCACGTGGAGCTGGAGCCCGGATGGTGTGTCGATATAGTGCCCGTAGGCGAGACGGAGTATGTCGTTCGCCCTTACGGATACGGCGACAAGTTCCGCGGGAGCTTGCTTGACGCGGCGACGGAGTTCATCGGACGGCCGTTCACGGAGTGGGCTGCCGAGCGCGGAATAAGCATTGACGATATTGAGGGAAACGCCGACTTGCAGTCGGCGCGCATATTCCCCGTATGCCGTAACGTGGCCGAAGCGGGGCTGGCATTGCGCTGGATGCTCGGCGAACCGGGCCTTGACGAGGGCCGTAAGGTATGGAACGAATGCACGAGGAAGCTCAGCGCCGACGACATTTCGGCTGAGGCCAACCTGCAAAGGTTGGTCGCTCAGCGCCGCGCGTACCGATCCCTGAACTGGGCAGCGCTGGCCAAAAACTACGAGCACAGCGTGTTTTATCAGACAGACCTTGACGACGCGGCCCGTGAGTTTGCGCAGTTTGGCATACAAGAGCCTGCCCCGATAGCCGACACGGCGCCTCTGCTGACCCGCATACACGACTCGATGTTCCGCTCGGAGCTGGCCCGCCTGCGTGGAGAGGAGTGCCAGACGGCTGAAGACAAGGCGTTTACCCTGCTGCGCAACGGGCTTACCGTGCAGGCGCTGGCCGAGAAACAGCAGCCCCGCATGTCAGTTTACGGAGACCAGATAGTATGGGCGCGCAGTCCGGTACGTATCGACATAGCCGGCGGATGGACCGACACGCCGCCTTACTGCCTGATGGAAGGCGGCAGCGTGGTCAACCTTGCCATCGAGCTTAACGGCCAGCCGCCCTTGCAGACTTACGTGCGCCCGTGCCGCGAGCCGCGCATCGTGCTGCGCAGCATTGACCTCGGCGCCGTTGAGGAGGTATATACTTACGAGCAACTGGCCGACATGCGCCACGTTGGCAGCCCCTTCTCGATACCCAAGGCGGCGCTGGCGCTGGCCGGATTCCTGCCCGAATACAGCCTTGAGACGTATCCTACGCTTGAGAGCCGCCTGCGCGCGTTCGGCTGCGGACTGGAGATTACGCTGCTGTCGGCCATTCCCGCGGGCAGCGGACTTGGCACGAGCAGCATGCTGGCGTCAACCGTCTTGGGCGCGCTGAACGACTTTTGCGGACTGGCATGGGACAAGAACGAGATTGGGCGGCGCACGCTCGTGCTGGAGCAGCTGCTCACAACGGGTGGCGGATGGCAAGACCAGTTCGGCGGAATACTGCAGGGCGTCAAGCTGTTGCAGACCGCGCGCGGCTTTGACCAGAGTCCCACGGTGCGCTGGTTGCCGTCGGAGCTGTTCACACGGGCCGAGTACAAGCCCTGCCACCTGTTATATTATACGGGCATAACGCGCACGGCGAAGAGCATATTGGCCGAGATTGTGCGCCGGATGTTCCTCAACCAGAGCGACGAACTGCGCCTCTTGCGCGAGATGAAGCGACATTCGCTCGACATGTACGAGGCCATACAGCGCGCTGACTTTGCCCAGATGGGCCGACTGGTGCGCAAGACGTGGTCGCAAAACCGCGCTCTCGACAGCGGCTCCGACCCCTCTGACGTGCGCCGCATGACTGACCTTATCGACGACCTGGCCCTCGGCTACAAGCTGGCGGGTGCCGGCGGTGGCGGCTATCTGTATATCGTGGCGAAGGACCCCGACGCTGCCGCGCGCATAAAACAGGTGTTCAACGACAACAGGCCGAACGCCAACGCCCGCTTTGTAGACATGTCGCTAAGCGATAAAGGCCTGCAGGTGAGCCGCAGCTAAGCGCCCGTCTGAAGGCATAAACATACCGGCCGGTAACCAGCTGATAATCAGATGCCATCGGTAGTTAAAGGAGTTAAAGTAGTTAACGTTCGCTATGCTCACTAAGTAGTTAAAGACAATAGCCTTGTAGGGTTATGTTTGGTTAACTGTAATATGGGTGTTTGCGGATATTCATTTAATCAGATACTTTATAAAAGGCCGTCTTTCGTGTCGCGAAAGACGGCCTTTTAGCGTGCAAAAGATGGCCTTTTGGTTCGTAAAAGACGGTCTTTGGGATTACATCCGCAAATCTGTTGGATGAATATTAACTTTTACATTAAAGACGAACACTAATTGAATGCATCCTCCGTAGGGGCATAATTTATTATGCCCGCACGTTTTGTAAGAAACGTTTTTAGCTGATTAACACATGTCTGAACGCTCTTTCAGCGCGTGCGGACATAATGAATTATGTCCCTACAATGGCGCATTTGAACGTCTATTAGCAGACAAGAGAAACCGTGCAGTGCTTGCGCTAAACGTCAATACGTCGAATTGAGAAATGCGGGGATGGTCTTTTGGAATGTGCGGGGCGGAAGAATGGCGGGGCGGAAGTAACTTAATGGCCGACGTGTAACCGTTTTACGGCGAAAAAGAGTATATTTGCAGCCTGTTAAGGACTATATAATATAATAAGGTATGGAGTTCAGGACGAGAGTGAAGATTGACCGCCCGGAGTTTGAGATAGGGCCGTGTGAGGAGATGTTGTTCGTTGGTTCGTGTTTCGCGGACAACATAGGGCGGCGCTTCAAGGAAGAGAAGTTCCGCGCTACGGTCAATCCCTTCGGCGTGATGTATAACCCCGCGAGTATCCTGCACACCGTAGAGCGCACTGAAGCGGCGCCCCGAGTGGCGCTGTTTACGCTCGGCACGAACCATGTGTACATACTGAACGAGACGGGCGAGATTGTTGACAACTGCGCCAAAAGGCCGCAGCGGCTGTTCACCGAGCGTGAGCTGACGATTGACGAATGCGTCGGTTATCTTGGCAGGGCGGTCGACGTGCTCGTAGGGCGGCGCCAGGACGTGAGGGTGATAGTGACCGTCAGCCCGATACGCTACGCCAAATACGGATTCCACGGCAGCCAGCTGTCTAAGGCTGTGCTGATTCTCGCGGCCGACAGACTTGTGCGCGAGCGGCCTGGGCGAGTGTCTTATTTTCCCGCATACGAGATAGTAAACGACGAGCTGCGCGACTACCGCTTCTACGCCAAGGACATGCTCCACCCCTCGGAACAGGCTGTTGAGTATATTTGGGAATTGTTCTCGGAGGCCTATTTCTCGCCCGAGGCAAAGCGGTTCATTGCCGAATGGCGTCCTCTGAAGGAGGCCCTGGGGCACAGGCCGCTGCATCCCGAGTCGGCGGAGTATAGGGATTTCATGGATAAAACTATGTTAAAAATATCCGAACTATCAAAAAAATATCCGAACTTTGCACTCTGACTGTAGACGGGCGACAGGCATACAAGTTGACAAGGGTTTTTGACTTGTTGAAAGGCAAGTGTTATATGTATGTTAAGGTGTTGTCCGGACAATGGTTGCATATGGTAAAAACAAACCTCCTTGTCTGCTTGTTGCTTGTAAACTTGTCACTTAAATAAAATAGATATGCTTTATTCCATTGAAAAAGTAACGACTCTCATCGGCGCGCGCCGCTACGGCACGGCCGATAGCGCGATAAGCTGGATACTGACGGACAGTCGCAGTGTCTGCTTCCCGGAGGACACTTTGTTCTTCGCCATACGCTCCGAACGTAACGACGGGCATAGGTATATAGCCGACTTATATCGCCGCGGAGTGCGCAACTTCGTAGTGGAGACATTGCCCGAAGACTATGCCACGGCCTACGCCGACGCCAATTTCCTGCGCGTGCCGCACACGGTCGAGGCTCTGCAACGCCTTGCCGAGCGCCATCGTGACGAGTTCAACATCCCCATAGTGGGTATAACGGGCAGCAACGGAAAGACCGTAGTGAAGGAATGGCTTTACCAGTTGTTGTCACCGCAGATGGTAGTGACCCGCAGCCCGCGTAGCTACAACTCTCAGATAGGCGTGCCCCTGTCTGTATGGCTGCTGAATGAACGGAGCCAGGTAGGCGTGTTTGAGGCCGGAATAAGCCAGCGGGGCGAGATGGATGCGCTGCACGACATAATACAGCCGACCGTAGGAGTGATTACAAACCTCGGCACGGCACACCAGGAGAACTTCTCGTCAATGGAGGAAAAGTGCATGGAGAAGCTCAAGCTATTTCATGACTCCAAGGCCATAGTCTATCCTTATGATGACGAAACGGTGCGCCGCTGCGTGGCAAGTCTTGACTACAAGGGCGAGCGGATAGCATGGTCGATGACCGAGCCGAACGCCCGCCTATATATAAATAAGGTGGAGAAGAGCGGCGTAACGACCACCGTGCACTATACGTTTGACGGTTGCCCGGGCAGTTATTCGCTGCCTTTCATCGACGAAGCGTCGGTTGCCAACTCGGTAACCTGTGCCGCCGTGGCCTTGTATCTCGGCCTTGACGCCGGTCAGATAGCCGACCGCTTGGCTGCCGTAGAGCCTGTTGCCATGCGCCTGGAGGTGAAGGAAGGACGTCATGGATGCACACTTATAAACGATTCTTACAACTCCGACGTAAACTCGCTCGACATCGCCCTCGACTTCATGAGCCGTCGCCCTGACCATGCCGGACGCAAGCGCACGCTCATACTGAGCGACATCTACCAGAGCGGAAAGGACGGCGAGGCACTGTATAAGGAGGTCTCTGACCTGTCGAAGACGCGCGGCGTAGAGAAATTCATAGGTATAGGCCCCGAGATTAGCGCCCATTCCGCCGTTATAGACATACCCGAGAAATACTTTTTTGGCGATTGCCAAGACTTCATCTCGAGTCCGGTGTTTGCCTCGCTGCATGATGAAGTAATCCTGTTGAAGGGTGCGCGCAGGTTCAGTTTTGACCATCTGACAGAACTGCTGGAGCAGAAGGTGCACGAAACTATACTCGAGGTAAACCTCAACGCTGTGGTTAAGAACCTTAATTACTACCGTTCTTTCATGAAGCCGACCACCAAGCTGGTGTGCATGGTTAAGGCCGACGCCTACGGTTCGGGCGCTGTTGAGGTGGCAAAGACGTTGCAGGACCACCGTGTTGATTACCTTGCCGTCGCCGTTGCGGACGAAGGCGTGACGCTGAGGAAGAACGGAATAACGTCGAACATCATGATTATGAATCCCGAAATGACGGCTTTCAAGACGATGTTCGACTACGACCTTGAGCCGGAAGTGTACAGTTTCCGACTGCTTGAGGCTCTTGTCAAAGCCGCGCAGAGGGAAGGCGTGACAGGATTCCCCGTCCATATAAAGCTGGATACAGGCATGCATCGCCTCGGTTTCAATCCTCTTACCGACATGGACGAGCTTATCAGCCGCCTGAAACGGCAGAACGCGGTTATCCCGCGCTCGGTGTTCTCACACTTTGTAGGCTCTGACAGCGATGACTTCGACAACTTCTCGGCCCACCAGTTCGAGCTTTTCAAGCAGGGAAGCGAGAAACTTCAGTCGGCGTTCAGCCACAAAATAATACGTCACATGGACAATTCCGCCGGTATAGAGCACTTTCCTGAACGCCAGCTTGATATGTGTCGCCTCGGTCTCGGACTGTACGGCATTGACAGCAGGGATAATTCCGTAATAAATAATGTATGCACGTTGAAGACCACGATACTGCAAATCCATGCTGTGCCGAAGGACGAAACCGTGGGCTACAGCCGCAAGGGAATACTTACAAGGGACAGTCTCATTGCCGCAATTCCTATTGGTTATGCCGACGGACTTGACCGTGGGCTTGGATGCGGGCATTGTTATTGTCTGGTAAACGGCAAGAAAGCGCCGTATGTAGGCAACATCTGCATGGATGTAGCGATGATAGACGTTACGGATATAGACTGCAAGGAGGGTGATTCCGTTGAAATCTTCGGCGACAATCTGCCTGTCACAGTCCTTTCGGATGCCATTGGCACAATACCTTACGAGGTGCTTACAAGTATCAGCGGCCGTGTGAAGAGAGTATATTTCCAGGACTGACATAATCCGGAGTGTGAAGTATTGAGCATGGAGACAATGTTGTTTGCACGGTATTTAAACAACATTGCAAAGCATGAATATTCATTCTCGACTCTTCACTTTTTGTCCAAAAGCTATTGACATACTGTCTTGTTAAGCTAATTTAACGAGACGGTATGTCTTTTTTAATGAAAAAACAGTAACTTTGCGCAAACTTACTTAAACAATACTATAAATCAAAATAATAGAAATGAATCCAATTCAAACAACTAAGATGACCAACTTTCGCTGGGTCATTTGTGCTTTGCTTTTCTGTGCAACGACGGTAAACTACCTTGACAGGCAGGTACTTTCGTTGACATGGAAAGATTTTATAGCACCTGAGTTCCACTGGAATGATGCCCATTATGGCATGATTACCGGTTTCTTCTCTGTGTTTTATGCCGTTGCCTGCTTGTTTGCTGGTAAGTTTGTTGACTGGATGGGCATAAAGAAAGGTTACATTTGGGCTATATTCATCTGGTCTTTGGGTGCCTGTCTGCACGCCGGTTGCGGTTGGGTAACCATGGAAGTTGAGGGACTTGACTCCGTTGCGGCGCTCCGTGCGGTTGAAGCAGGCAGCGCAATGGCTGTAGCTATCGCGACGCTTAGTGTTTGGCTGTTCCTTGTTTGCCGTGCAATCCTTGCCCTTGGTGAGGCTGGTAACTTCCCGGCAGCAGTCAAGGTAACCGCCGAGTACTTCCCAAAGAAAGACCGTGCTTTCGCAACTTCTATCTTCAACTCCGGTGCTTCAGTCGGCGCTTTGGCCGCTCCGCTCACCATTCCGGTGCTCGCAAAGCATTTCGGATGGGAGATGGCGTTCATCATTATCGGTGCTATCGGTTTTGTTTGGATGTTCTTCTGGGCTCATCTTTACGAGAAACCCGACAAGTCAAAGCGTGTAAACAAGGCCGAGCTTATCTACATCAACCAGGACGATGAGGAAGGAGCAAATAAGGCTGAAGAGGTTAAGGAGGAGAAGACTATTCCTTTCATGCAGTGTTTCAAGTACAAACAGACATGGTCGTTTGTCGTCGGAAAATTCTTCACCGACGGTGTTTGGTGGTTCTATTTGTTCTGGGCTCCGGCTTATTTCTCTGACCAGTTCGGCTACGAATCATCTTCAACGATGGGTATGGCGTTGATTTTCGTTCTTTATCTTATCGTTACAGTCCTGTCAATTTACGGCGGATATTTGCCCAAACTGTTTGTTGAAAAGAAAGGAATGGGGCCGTATGCAGGTCGTATGCGTGCGATGTTGATATTCGCGTTCTTCCCATTGTTTGCGTTGTTTGCTCAGCCATTAGGCGCTAACTCGGCATGGTTCCCGGCTATAATTATCGGTCTTGCGGGCGCTGGTCACCAGGCATGGTCGGCCAACTTGTTCTCCACTATCGGTGACATGTTCCCCAAATCGACAATCGCAACAATCACAGGTATCGGTGCTATGGCCGGAGGTATTGGCTCACTGCTCATCAACCTCGGCGCTGGTGAGTTGTTCAAGTATGCCGGTGACATGGGAGCTGCATTCACGTTCCTCGGTTTTGAGGGTAAGCCCGCCGGCTATATGATTATCTTCTGCATTTGTGCGGTGGCTTATTTGTTGGCTTGGATTATTATGAAGACTCTCGTTCCGAAGTACAAGCCGATAGTTGTTGAGTAATAAGTTGTTTCATTTATATCAAAAGAGGAGCGCCTATGCGGGCGTTCCTCCTTTTTGTTTGTGCCGTAAAATGTCGGTATAGAGTTGGCCGTGTTGGCGTAATGTTGTTCTTGCGTCGGTCTTGTGCTGTTACGATGTAGTTGTGTAAACCGTTATTTATTGCCGAAAGCCACGCTGAAACGTAGCATCCCTACCACGATTTCGCGGCTATGTGAGCGTATGAAATGCATCGCCGGCTGTACCGATAGCCAGTCGTTAAGCGGAACGAGGCATGTCGCCTCGGCGTCAAGCTCGTTGCCCGTGCGGTCATGCATGCGGTTAACGGCCACGCCCGCCTGGATGTTTCTTTTCCCGATGCCGTTCACGGTAAGTCCCGTGCCCCAGTATCCGTGCGTGTTCTTTGTGTACCGTGTCATCACCGAACCCTGCATCAGCAGGCACCATTGTGTAGTGCCGACGTACATGAAAGGTTGCTCTACCAGTAACCACAGCCCCGATTTGCCTACCAGCCCCTCGTCGTCGCCGTCGCCAGGGGCACGTCCCGCAATGTAGCCGATGGTGTAGCTTGTGGGATTTTCACCGCGGTTTTCGCGTTCGTATGTCACGCTTCCTATCGAGAAATATCCGTCGTGCCCCGGCTTTACGCGGAATTGCCGCTTTAGGCTCTCGTCCGCAGCGCCGTTATATATGCTGGCCTTAACGGTAAGTCCATTGACTGGATAAGCCTCGATGTGTATTCCGAGCGCGGCCATGGGGTATGTCGCCAATGGGTAGTTGTTGGATAATGTGGGGAAGTCGGCGTCGGCAGGGGCGGTGAACAGGCTCGTTGACGGCGACGTAAAATAGTCGGTGTCGATGTTGCGCAGGCCTACCGAAACGTATGCCCATTGCCCGAAATGCTGTCCGAGCGACGCTTGTATCAGGCGGAACGCCTTATTTGTCGGCGTATATATGTTCGAGAAGCCCAGCAGGTTGTCGCTTACGTTCTTGTTGGTGGTGTATGTCGATATAGCCTCTCCTTCAAGATGTGCGCCCTTCCACAGGCCAACGTCTATGCCCGCGCTGAGCAGGTTAACCCACACGGCCCTCCCATCAGACATGTTCCAGCCAACCTCGGTATTGCCCTCAACCGCCCACGTTACCCTCGGTTGGGCACGTCCGATAGTGGCGCAAAGCATTAAGACGATGGCTGCCGCCAACTTTGACGGTGGCGTAAAACTCTGTAAACCAACTGATTGAATAAATCTTACCATTAAAGTATCCTCTTTTCAGTAATCTTATTGCCTGTACACCTTTGCCTGTTTCATGCCGCTTGTCGGCAAACGGGCAGTTGTAGCGAATGCATGTGCAAAGATAGTACTTTTGAAAATATATTTACGTAAAAGGTATATGCCCTTTTATGATAATTTAAGATATAACCATTGCCCACGGCTTTCGTGACGACACTCTAAACTATTGATAATCAATGGCTTTGCGAAAGGCCGTATATTGCAACGCAAAAGGCCGCCTTTTAGCGTGTAAAAGGTGCCCTTTTGCGTTGCGTTTTGCCGTCTTTCGTGCGGCGGCTTGTCATGCTACTTACTGTTGAAAGTCATTCCGAGGTTGTACATTATGAAGCTGTAGATGTCAGCCTGCTCCTCAAGCACCTTGTTCATGGGCTTTCCCGCACCGTGTCCGGCTTCGCTTTCGATACGTATCAGTGTCGGGTTTGTTCCGTCGTTGCATTCCTGCAGTGTGGCTGCGAACTTGAACGAGTGGGCTGGCACTACACGGTCGTCATGGTCGGCGGTGGTCACCAGCGTGGCGGGATAGCATGTGCCGGGCTTCAGGTTGTGCAGCGGTGAGTATGATTTAAGATACTCGAACATCTCCTTCGAGTCCTCGCTCGTGCCGTAGTCGGGCGCCCAGTTCCATCCGATAGTGAACTTATGGTAGCGCAGCATGTCCATAACGCCTACCTCCGGAACGGCAACACGGAACAGGTCAGGGCGCTGGGTCATACATGCTCCGACAAGCAGTCCGCCGTTAGAACCGCCCACGATGGCAATCTTCTCTTTGCTTGTGTACTTATTGTCGATGAGCCATTCGGCCGCCGCAATGAAGTCGTCAAAGACGTTCTGCTTGCGCATCTTCGTTCCTGCGAGGTGCCATTCCTCGCCGTATTCGCCGCCTCCGCGCAGGTTAGCCTGGGCGTATATGCCGCCATTCTCGAGGAACGGTATGCGTGTTGACGAGAAGCCGGGGTACAGACTGATGTTGAAGCCGCCGTAGCCGTATAGGTAGACGGGGTTGGAACCGTCACGTTTCAGCCCTTTCTTATACGTGATTGACATGGGAATCCTCGTTCCGTCCTTGCTCGGGTAGAATACCTGTTCGGTTATGAAGTCGTCTGCGTTGAACCCGACCTTCGGCGCGCGCAGCAGAGTGTACGTGTTATTGTCGATGTCGTACTTGTATGTCGAACTTGGGACGGTGAACGATGTGAACGTGAAGAAGCACTCCTTGTCGTTCTTGTCGCCGCTGAAACCTACCGATCCGAGCGCCGGCAGCTTGATTTCATGCTCCATGCGGCCGTCCAGGCCGTACACGTATGCATGGTTGGAGGCGTCCTTGTCGTATGTCAGCAGCAGCTTGCCGCCTATCACCTGGGCTCCTGACAGGACGGCGTCGCCCTCGGGCACAAGCTCTTTCCAGTCTTTCAGGGCCGGCCTGTCGGGCGTGGTAACCATTATCCTGTACCTTGGCGCTCCGTAATTGGTCATGATATAGATGTTGCCGTCAAGCACTTCGATTGGTGAATACATGTAATCCATGTCCGTAGCCATGGCAACGAAAGGCGCGTCGGCCTTGGTCAGGTCTTTCGCGTACAGGGAGTTCCCGTTGCCCTCGCCGCTTTCATAGAGGAATAATACGGTCTCGTCATCGTCTATACTTACCGAGTAGAAGCGTTTTGGATGGTCCTTGTTCTCGTAAACAAGTTTGTCTGCCGACTGTGGAGTGCCTATTTTGTGGTAGTATATCTTGTGGTTCTCGTTCATGTTCGAGAATTCCTTGCCTTTCTCCGGCGCGTCGTAGGCGCTGTAATAGAAACCGTCGCCATGCCATGTTGCCGACGTAAACTTGGCCCATACTATGTGGTCTTCGAGCGGTGTGCCGTCAGCCGCGTTCAGTACGTATATCTCCGTCCAGTCGGAACCGCTGCGCGAGATGGTGTAGGCTACGTATTTACCGTCGTGCGAGAAGCTCGTTCCGGTAAGCGCTACGGTGCCGTCGGCCGACAGTTTGTTTGGGTCAAGGAATACGCGGGGCTCTCCTTTTAGGCTGTCCTGTACGTATAGCACGCTCTGGTTCTGCAGACCGTCGTTCCTGTAGAAGTAATACTTGCCGTGTTTCTTGAACGGAGTGCCTATCTTCTCGTAGTTGGCCACGTCGGTAAGCCGCTTGAGCAAGGCCCCACGGAACGGTATTTTGGACAGGTACTCTTGCGTAACCTTGTTTTCGGCTGCCACCCATGCCGCCGTCTGCGCGCTCGTGTCGTTCTCCAGCCAGCGGTAAGGGTCGGCCACCTTGGTGCCGAAATACACGTCAACAGTGTTTACTTTGTCGGCTTTAGGATATGTAATCCTTGGCTGGCTTATCTGCGCTTGTCCCGCCATTGTCATGCCGGTCATTGATAGAATAAGAAGTTTTTTGTTCATGAAGATATATAAATGATGGATAATCGTCAGGTTATTTATGTTTTACAAATGTACGGAAAAACGTCCGGATTACAAAATTTTATTTTGTTTTACGCATAGTTTGCATTACCTTTGCACTTTCTCCGCACGTTGCGGGGATGTTAATCGTTTAAATTAACTATATGTACAAAACAGTTTTCAACAAGCGCGAGAGCTTCAAGTTCAAGCACTTCAGCCGTAAGGGATACGCACTTTTCGCGTGTCTTGGCCGTGAAGTGATTGTCGGGACGCTGAGCGTTGCCACGCTGACCTACGCCAAGGCTGACGGAGTAAGCGTGCGCACGGACATCGCAGAGGCAGGCATTGCCGACACGACACGCGTCATGACGCTCGACGAAGTGGACGTTACAGCCTCGCGCGCGCCGCTGGCGGGAGGCCGGGTGCCGAGAATTGTAACTGTGCTTGGCCGCGACGAGATTGCCGCCGCGCCGGCGCAAAGTGTTAATGACTTGCTTAAATATGCCGTAGGGGTGGATGTCCGCCAGCGCGGACCGATAGGAGCGCAGACCGACATCGGCATACGTGGCGGAACGAGCGAGCATATCGCCATACTCCTGAACGGCGTGAACATCTGCGATCCGCAGACCGGGCACAATGCGTTTGACCTGCCCGTGGACATCAGCGACATCGAAAGGATAGAGGTAGTAGAGGGCCCGGCGGGGCGTATTTACGGCACGTCGTCATTGCTCGGGGCGGTAAACATCGTGACAAAGGCTGCTGACGCAAGCTCAATTGAGGCCCGTGTTGAGGGCGGCTCGTTCGGATATGCCGACGCCGGGGCACGTCTTGGCCTCGTTACGGGCAAGTGGAGCAATACCGTGAGCGGCGGATACACCCGCAGCGATGGCTACCTGCGCAGCAAGTCGGGCAGCCTTAACGCCGACTACAGCGGCGGACGGGCGTTCTACCAGGGCCGTTACGACGACGGGAGCGTAGCTTTAGACTGGCACGCGGGCGTCAGCACGAAAGGGTGGGGCAGCAACACATTCTACAGTACGTTGTCCGACGAGCAGTACGAGCATACAACTAAATATTTTACAGCCGTCAAGGCTGAGACGAAAGGAGGGTGGTTCCACTTCCTTCCGTCAGTTTACTGGAACCGGTTTAATGACCGTTACGAGTTTTACCGCGGCGCGCCCGACAGCTCGCCGTTCAACTATCACCGCACGGACGTGATAGGACTGAACCTTAACAGCTGGTTCGACTGGGCGCTGGGGCGCACGGCTTTCGGCGCTGAAGTACGCAACGAGGACATCATATCGACAACCCTAGGCGAAGCGCTAAGCTCTCCAAAGCCTATACACGGCACCGACCGTGAATATACCTGCGGCCTTAATCGCACCAACATAAGCCTCTATCTTGAGCACAACGTGGTGTGGCGGCGCCTTACGGTGTCGGCTGGCTTCACCGCGGTGAGGAACACATGGAGCGAAATGCCCTTCAAGATTTACCCCGGAATAGACGCAAGCTACGCGCTTACGACGGCGCTCAAGGCATACGCATCGTTCAACATGTCGCTCCGTATGCCGTCGTTCACCGAGCTGTATTACTCTGTTGACGGCCACAAGGCCGACAAGCACCTCAAGCCCGAGGAGATGTCGGCCGTAGAGGGAGGGCTGAGATACTCGGCGGGAGGCGTCAGCGCCACGCTGTCGGTATATCGCCATTGGGGCAAGAACATGATAGACTGGATTATGGATAGCAGACAAGCAGACGGGCAGACAAGTAGACAAGGGGCTGACATGGTGTCAGGAAGTGATGCAAATCTCCTTGTCAACTCGTCTGCTCGTAGCTCGTCACTGTATCAGGTGTGGACATCGGTCAACCATGCGCGCATAAATTCTACCGGCATAGAGGCCAGCATGGCTCTCGACTTCCGCCGACTGCTGCCCGTACAGCGCCTGTTGCGCTCGTTTGACGTGGCATATTCGTATATAGACCAGAGCCAGAAGCGCGAGGAAGGGATACAGTCGATGTACGCCCTCGAGTACCTTCGCCACAAGGTTGTGGCCCGTTTGGGTATTGACATACTGCCGAGCCTTGCGCTGGACGTGAACTACCGTTTCCAGGAACGTGTGGGCGGATACACCGATACCGACAGGGTTGACCGCAGATACAAGCCATATTCGCTTGTTGATGCCCGCCTGGCATGGAACTGTCGGCAGTATTCGCTGTATGTTGAGGCCAACAACCTCTTCAACACAGACTACGTTGACTACGGCAACGTGCCGCAACCCGGACTGTGGGTGATGGCCGGAGCAAAATTGAATTTCAGATTGTAACTAAACGGGCGGCCGTATTTACGGTTTCAAACGGCCGCAACCCGCCATGCAAAAGACGGTCTTTGGCATTGTCAAAGACCGTCTTTTGCAATGCCGAAGGCGCTCTTTTAAAACCGTAAGCATGGTCCTTAAAAATGCCGCCAACGCTTGCGCGTGATAAAAAGAATTGTTATATTTGCACGGAACAGTTAACATAATACATATAACTCCTTGCCGCTATGAAAAAAGTTGACAGAATTTTATATAACATGTACTTTGCGCTTTACCTCGTGATAATAGCGTTCGGCAGTCGGAAGTTGTATCCCGTATTAAGTCAACGGCTTGTGGATTTGCTTGATACCGTGGTTGCCGTGGTGTTCGGGCTGTACTTCCTCTATCGCTGGCTGACGCGTTACAGGGGCGACAAGGCGGCTTCGCAGGATTGCGTTTTCCTGGTTATATTCAGCCTTGTGACAATAATTATCTGTAATTTTCTGTAATCTGGCAACGGCATTTGTTGCCGTGCCCGTGTGCGGATACAATAAAGGGATGAGCCTGCCGTGGTTCATCCCTTTTATGTTTATCGCTTCAGCTTGAACGAGTTTTCTATGCTTTGCACCTCGCTGCAGAACATCTTGTCTATCTTTAGTCTGTTCTCCACCTGCGTGCAACTGTGTATTACGGTAGAATGGTCGCGTCCCCCGACGAGCTTTCCTATCCTCGAGGCCGGCATTTTGGTGTACTTCTGGGCCAGGTACATCGAAACTTGCCGTGCCACTACATAGTCGCGCTTGCGGCTTCGGCTCATTACGGCCGTTGTGCTGACGTTGAAGTGGTTGCACACCGAGTCGAGAATGTCGTCCATTGTCAGTGGCTCGTTGTCTATCTTGACGGCCCGCTTGATTACCCTTTCTGCCAGTCGCATGTCTATCTTGCAGTTGTACACCACGGAGAAGGCCAGCAATGAGTTGATTACTCCTTCAAGGTCGCGTACGCTTCCGTTGGCAGTCTGCGCAATGAAGGCCACCACCTCTTCGGGTATATGCAGGCCGTCGCGCTTGATTTTGCTGTTGAGAATGTCGACGCAGAGCTGTATGTTAGGCTTCTCCAGCTCAGCTATGAGTCCACAGCTGAAGCGTGTCAGCAGGCGGTCGCTCATGCCCTGAAGGTCAACCGGCGGCCGGTCGCACGCAAGTATTATGCGCTTGCCGTTGCGGAATAGGTGGTTGAAGATGTGGAAGAACGTCTCCTGTGTCTTCGTTGCCGACACCCACTCTTGTATGTCGTCGACAATGAGCATGTCGATGGTCTGGTAGAAGTTGATGAAGTCGTTGGTGCAGTTCTTCAGCACGGCGTCGGTGTATTGCACCTGGAACAGCCTTGCACTGACGTACAGCACCCTTTTCTGCGGATACAGCTCCTTGGTGCGTACGCCGATGGCGTTGATGAGGTGGGTCTTTCCACATCCTGACGGGCCGTAAATGAACATCGGGTTGAACTGTGTGGTCCTCGGATGTTCGGCAATTGACAGTCCGACCGAGCGCGGCAGCTTGTTGCTGTCGCCCTCGATGTAATTGGCGAACGTGTGGCGAGGGTCCAGTTGCGAGTCGATGTCCTGTGGTTTTGCGGCATCGAGTACTGTCGGTGTCTTGTTGGCATGCTCCCTCTTGGCGGCAGACTTGTCGATGTCTGCCACTGGTTCAGGCTCTACTTCCTGGGTCAGCTTGTGCGTTTTGTCCACCATTATGCGGTAGTTCAGGCGCAGGCCGGTGCCGAAATATTTTGTCAGCACTTTATTGAGCAGGCCCACGTAGTTGCCCTCAAGGTATTCAACGAAGAAGTTGCTGGGCACCTGTAGGATAAGTGTCCGCGTGGCTTCGTTGAACGATTCAAACATTATGGGCTTGAACCATGTGTTAAACTGCTGCTCGGAGACATTGCTCTTTATAAGCAAGAGACAGCTGTCCCAAAGTGCGTTTGGGTTAGTACTCATGTTAGGATGTGATTATATGTATATGTCTTCCGACGTCTTTTTAAGCGAATGCAAATTTCGCAAAAAATATTGAAACGGGCAAATGATGTTTTTTGTTGCCGAGATAAGGCATGTGCGTAAATGTCAGTTACAGGGCACTTTATGGAAAATCGTGTCATACGAATGTAATATTTGCTGTTGCGTATATGCAAGTGTTTGTAAAACAGTGCTTTACGAGCTTTGTAACGATTGGAGGCTACCGGCTGTATTACTTTAGGCTTTGCGCCAGAAGACGGTATGTATTAGCGCTTTGCGTGTGGTATGTATATAATTCGGATACTTGTGTGTTATTTAGATGATTTTTAAATTAGGCTTGCCTGGGTTTATTTTTCCCGTTGTTTGTCATGCCGCTTGCCGTTGGTGCCGTGGCGGCAAGTTGGTTGCCGTTATGCGGGAGGCGGCGTTTTGCTGTGTGAAAGGCCGCCAATCGGGACGCAAAAGGCCGTCTTTCATCGTGTGAAAGACGGCCTTTTGTAATGTCTTGTATATCAACCTGTTATGCAGGTGGCAGCTTATTTGTCCTTTCTTCCGAACAAGGAGAAGTGGACGTAGCGTTTCGGGTGGGCCTTGAGGTCGATTAGCAGTGAGTCGGCCGAACGCATTGTGTTGTTCAAGTTGTCGTATAATGTCGGGTCATGCATGAGCTTGCCCAGCGTGCCGGTTGTATTGTTAAGCTGTTCGGTGAAGCGTTCCATGTTGTCGAGGGTCTCGTCCACTCGTGCCATAGTTCCCGCTACGTCAATCTTATTTACGTTCTTTGCCAGCGTGTTGGCGTTGTACAGCAGGCTGTCGGTATTGTTGAGCATGCCCGGCACGCTCTTTTCGAGATGTGCCACTATGTTGTTCAGGCGTTTTGTGGTGACGGTCAGCTCGCCCGTAACAGTCTCGGTGTTTTGTAGCGACCTTGCTATGGCCGGGTTGGCGAGCAGCGTGTTTACGGTCGTGAGGATGGAGTCTATTTTAGGAAGGATTTGCATGACGGTGGGTATCATGCCCTTCATCTGTCCGAAGGCTCCGTCGTTGATTCCTCCCTGTATTGTCTCTCCCGGCATGACGCGCTCTCGCGGGTTGTTGGCGAGCAGCAGGTTCACTTTTACGTTGCCGAGCATGTCGCTTACTATTTCGGCACTGCTGCCCTTGGGTATGCGCAGTTGTTCGTCGATACTTGCCTCTACGACTATGCCCCCGCGTTTATTGTAGTCGTAATTTATGCTTTTCACTACGCCAACCTGGTATCCGTCGGCATATATCGGGCTTGACGACGCAAGTCCGCTGATGTCGGTAAATGATATGTAGTACTTGCTGTCGGATTCGAACAGGTTGAGGCCTTTCAGGTAATTCATGCCGAAAAACAGTATTACCAGGCCGCATACGGCCACTAAGGCTATCTTGACTTCCTTGTTAAAAAACTTCATATTTCACTCTATTTGTTTGATTTAAACTCACGTATTGCTTGGTTGACGTTTATCTTTTCGCCGTTTTTGAAGGCTATAATGAATGCTTCGGGAAATTTGTCGAGTATGGACTTACGCAGGCGATAAATCTCGTTGTAGTCGGCAGAGGCGCCATAGGTGTATTTGTACAGGCCGCCTTCCTTGTATGAGTCAATGCCGTCAAACCCCTTGAAGCTACCGTCAGACGTCGGTAAATCCCTGCTGCTGGCCAGAATCTGAACCTTAAACACGGGTCTTCCGTTATCGTTGTCGTCTTTGTCCTTGGCGGTTTTGTCCTGCTTCTCTTCCTTGTCGTCATCGTCTTCTTTGTCGGCCGTATTGCTCTTCGTGTCCCGTTTGGCGGGTGCTTTGCCCGTTTCCTTTTTTTCCCTGCCGTCGCTTTCGGCGTCGTCATCATCCGGAACGATTGACGGAACATTGATATTCTTCCGTTTGTTCGACTTGTACGGCACGGTGATGTCCTTGTCGTATTTTTCCTTATACTTCACGAATGCCTCGAATATTCCGCGTCCCATCTTGTCGATGTTGGACTTGTTGTTGAGGAATTGCTCCTCGTCGGGTGTCGTTATGAAGCCCAACTCGATGAGGCAAGCCGGCATGGAAGTCTCACGGAGCACCAGGAATACGTCTTGCTTTACGCCTTTGTTCTGTCGTTTTGCTATCGAGCATACGCTGTTTTGCACGTATTTGGCTAGTTCTACACTACGTGACATGTTCTTGTCGTGCATGAACTCGAACATAATGTTGCTCTCCGGAGAGTTGGGGTCGTAGCCTTCGTAATGCAGTTGGTAGTCTTCCTCTATCATGATTACCGAGTTCTCGCGCTTTGCCGCGCTGAGTTTCTCGTCCGAACGGCGCATACCCATGGTGTATGTCTCGAGTCCACGGGCGATGTGTCCTTTCGGTAGGGCGTTGGTGTGGATGGAGATGAATACGTCGGCCTTGTTCTTGTTTGCTATGCTGGCACGTTTGTGCAACGGTACAAACACGTCAGTCTTGCGGGTGTAGATAACCTTTACGTCGGGACATTCGCGCTCGACGTATCGCCCGAAGGCTAAAGCTACGTTGAGGTTGATGTTCTTTTCGTATGAGAAAGCTCCTTTCGCGCCTGCGTCATGACCGCCGTGGCCGGCGTCGATGACAAGCGTGAAGCGCTTGTCCGCACCGAAAGTTACGGTAGCGAAAGAAACAAGTATGAGTAAAACGAATATAACCTTTTTGCCCATGAGTGTTCGTTTACGGTTGCAAAGGTAGTTATTTATGCATAAAAAACTGCAATTTTTCAAAAAGTTTTATCATTTATTAAGTGTAGTTCAACCGCCGCTCCGTCTGAATCCGCGCCCATCGGGGGATTGGTTTTCTCTACGGTTATGTCGAGACTTTCGATCATCGGCATTCTGTTGAAAATGCTTCGACCGATCCTGCCCGCCAGATGTTCAAGCAGGCAGGATGGCGTAAGCATCTCCTTATTTATGATTTCAAAAATCTCTGCGTAGTTGATTGTGTCGTCAACGTTGTCGCTTTCCAGTGCCTTGTCAAACAAGTATTTGGCCCGTACGCTCACGATGAACTCGCCGCCAGTGGCCCGTTCTTGCGGCAGGACGCCGTGCCTGGCGTGGAAGCGCAGCCTGTTGAGGCTGATGTAACTTGAGGAGAGTTTCATAATCATGGTTTTGGCTTACACCAACCCTTCCTTTCCCGGTTTGCCGGTGATTGCATTACGGATGAAAATGTGCTTAAAAAGACTGGTTTGACAAATATATAACCAGTGTTCCGTATTGCTTCTCCGGCATTCAGGGTATGGCAGGATTGGTGTAAGTCGGTTAGCTGTTATCCGCACCTTGAGGCCCCGCAGTTCTTGCATATCAGGCAACCTTCCTGATATACCAAGCTTTCATGTCCGCATACAGGGCATTTCTGGCCTTTTGCTTCAGTGCCGTCGGTTACGTATTTCTTGAGCGCACGCTCAACACCGTTCTTCCATGTGTTGATACTTTCGCTCTTGAGCTGGAGTGAGCTGACAAGTTTTATTACATGCTCGATAGGCATGCGGTAGCGTAATACGCCTGATATAAGCTTGGCGTAGTTCCAGTATTCAGGGTTGAACTTTTCGCTCAGGCCTTCTACCGTGGTCTTGTAACCACGCTTGTTCTCGAACTGGAAGTCGTAGCGGTGGCTGCCGTCTTCGTTCGTTTGCTTGATAACCTTGCCTTTGGTGACGGTCTTCGGTAATACGATACCTTCTTCGTCGTCTTGCAGACCGGTGAAAATCTCGTATGGATAGCCGTCAAGCAGACCTACGAAAGCGACCCATTTCTCCTTGTTGTTCTGGAAGCGTACCACGTCGCATTCAAGTTCCTTGGGCCTTACCTCTGTAACTTCGGGGTGGCGGCACGGCGGCAGCTGCTGTTGCGACAGGTCTGTGTCGCCGCTCTTCTTCTTTTTCTTGTCAACCGAAATCATCACGCCTGAACGTGACCCGTCGCGGTAAACGGTGCAGCCTTTGCAGCCTGACTTCCATGCTTCGATGTACAAGCGGTTGACGAGGGCTTCGTCAACGTTGTTCGGAAGATTGATAGTTACGCTGATACTGTGGTCGACCCATTTTTGTATCGCTCCTTGCATGCGCACCTTCATCAGCCAGTCTACATCGTTGGCTGTGGCTTTATAATAAGGTGATTTCGCTATCAGGTCGTCTATTTCTTCCTGGGTGTACCTCTTTTCCGTGTCAAAGCCGTTGACATTCATCCATTCGATGAACTTGCGGTGGTAAACGATGTATTCCTCGAACGAGTCGCCTACTTCGTCAACGAAGTCTACATGTACGTCGGCATCGTTGGGGTTGACCTTGCGGCGGCGTTTGTACACGGGCATGAACACTGGCTCAATGCCGCTTGTTGTCTGCGTCATGAGGCTTGTCGTGCCGGTAGGGGCAATGGTCAGGCAGGCAATGTTGCGCCTTCCGTATTTTGCCATGTCCTCATAAAGTCGCTGGTCTGCTTCCTTTATGCGGTTGATGAAAGGATTGTTCTCTTCCCTTTTCGTGTCGTAGATGGCGAAAGCGCCGCGCTCTTGTGCCATCGTGACTGATGAGCGGTAGGCCGCGAGGGCAAGCGTCTTGTGTACTTCTACGGAGAAGTCGGTGGCCTCTTGTGTGCCGTAGCGCAGGCCCATGGCTGCTATCATGTCGCCCTCGGCCGTGATGCCCACGCCCGTGCGGCGCCCGAGTCCGCTCTTGTATTTGATCTTTTCCCACAGGTGGTATTCGGTGCTTTTTACCTCGTCGCTTTGTGGGTCGTTCTTGATTTTCTCCATTATGAGGTCGATTTTCTCGAGCTCCATGTCCACGATGTCGTCCATGATGCGTTGGGCAATGCCAACGTGTTTGCGGAACAGCTCGTAGTCGAAGTATGCCTTGTCAGTGAACGGGTTTACTACGTACGAGTAAAGGTTGATTGACAGCAGGCGGCAAGAGTCGTAGGGGCAGAGCGGTATCTCTCCGCAGGGATTGGTTGACACGGTGCGGAATCCGAGATCGGCGTAGCAGTCGGGTATGCTTTCGCGTATGATCGTGTCCCAAAACAATACTCCGGGCTCGGCGCTTTTCCATGCGTTGTGCACAATCTTCTCCCAAAGCTTGCGCGCGCTGATGGCGTTCTTGGTCTTCGGGTTGTTGCTGTAAATGGGGAATTGTTGTATGTATTCCCTGTCGTCGATGGCGCAGCGCATGAACTCGTCGTCTATCTTTACCGATACGTTGGCGCCGGTGATTTTGCCTTCGGTCATTTTCGCGTCGATGAAGGCCTCGCTGTCAGGGTGCTTTATGCTTACCGACAGCATCAGCGCTCCGCGCCTTCCGTCTTGCGCGACCTCGCGTGTTGAGTTGCTGTACCGCTCCATGAACGGTACCAATCCTGTCGACGTGAGTGCCGAATTGTTGACCGGTGAGCCTTTCGGGCGCAAGTGTGACAGGTCGTGGCCCACTCCTCCGCGGCGCTTCATCAGCTGCACCTGCTCTTCGTCTATGCGCATGATGGCGCCGTAAGAGTCGGCATCGCCGTCAAGGCCGATGACGAAACAGTTGGACAATGAGGCTACCTGATAGTTGTTGCCGATACCGGTCATCGGGCTGCCGGCTGGTACTATATACTTGAAGTGGTCGAGAAGTTCGAATACTTCTTCGGCGCTCAGGGGGTTTTTGTACTTCTTTTCAATTCTCGCCACCTCGTTGGCTATGCGCCAGTGCATGTCGGCGGGAGATTTCTCGAAGATGTTACCGTAGCTGTCTTTCAGCGCGTATTTGTTGACCCACACCCTTGCGGCGAGTTCGTCGCCGTCAAAATAGGCCAAGGAAGCACGGCATGCTTCTTCGAAGGAGTAAGTTTTTTTATTTTCCATTTATGACAGAGATGATTATTTTGTGCAAAGCTACGAACATTTTTTGATATAAAGAAATACTTTTCGGATAATTTCAGAATAATTTTTCGACGTAAAGTTTTCCAAAAAAGAAAACTTTTATGCCTAAATTTTGCAACTTCTTGATAGATAGCACAATTGTCGATTTAGGTGAAAGTCAAGGTTCATTCGGCTTGAGCTTTATGCTTAATATTGATGGTTTTGCGTCACATTGTAATTGTGTCTCCGGTTTGTTGATAGCCATTTGGCGGTTTCCTGAAAAACGCTCACAGGCGCAGCCGCCGTGATTTTATGGCGTCCGTCATGGCATGGGGTAATTGGTCATGGCCGCATCCCCGGCCCTTGTCTTGGTTGGTTGCCGTACGTGTGTTTCCAACTCATGGCCTTTCGCGTTGCGATTTGCCGTCTTTTGCAGTCTGATTGACGGCCTTTTGGAAGACAAAAGGCCACGTATTGTAAAGCGCTTAATTATAATAAGGTTAACAATAAACAAACAACAGTAAAAACAAAGGTTATGGCAACAGTTAGAATCAAGTTCCGCCCATCGTCGGCGGAGGGCAAGGAGGGTGTGTTGTTTTTTCAAGTTATTCACCGCAGGACGGTAAGGATGGTCAACACGGGTTGCCATATACATCCTGGAGAGTGGGACGGCGTGGCCTCGTCCGTACGCAAGGTGGGTGACGGCAAGCGTCAGGCCTGGCTTGACGTGGTGGCGTACAGACTGAAATGGGGCGTCGGGCAGTTAACGAGGATAATAGCCGCGAAGGAAGCGGAGAAGGCTGAATATTCCGTTGACGACGTTGTTGCTGAATACGGCAGGCTACCCGAGTGCCAGACGTTTTTCGGCTTCGTGCGCGGCATGATAGTAAGCAAGACCATGGCAAGGAGGATAGGCACGGCAAAGACTTACAGCGACGCACTGTCAAGTTTCTCTTCTTTTCGCGGCGGTGCGGACATTACGTTCGACGCCTTGGACGGCGACATTATATCCCGATATGAGTCGTGGCTTAAAGCCAAAGGGCTGAAACGGAACACTTCGTCGTGCTATCTCAGGACGTTACGTACGCTTTACCTTAAGGCTGTGGACATGGGGCTGACATCCGACAATGATATATTCCGCCACGTCTTCACGGGGTTTGCCAAGACTACCAAACGGGCCTTGCCTGTTGAGGCGATAAAGGCAATAAGGATGGTAGAGCTGAAGGAAGGCTCGGCGCTTGCCTTTGCGCGCGACATATTCATGTTAAGCCTGTATCTTCAGGGCATGTCCTTCGTTGACATGGCATACCTGAAAAAGTCAGACATCAGGAACGGACTGCTGCAATACTCGCGCATGAAGACGGGGCAGACACTTTCGATAAGCTGGGAAAAGCCCATGCATGACATCGTGGAAACGTATTCATGCCTTACCGAAAACAGTCCGTACCTACTGCCTATAATAACGAAACTTGACGGTACGGAACGCCGGCAGTACGAAAAGGCTGAGCATAACGTCAACCGCAACTTGAAGAAAGTAGGCGAAATGGCCGGACTTCATATACCGCTAACAACTTACGTGGCCCGCCATTCATGGGCTTCGATAATGCGGGACATGGGCAACGACATATCCATAGTAAGCAAAGGACTGGGACACGAGGACATCAAGACGACCCAAATCTATCTCTCGACCATAGACACCGCAGTGGTCATGAAGGCCAACAGAAAACTGCTTGGCTGCATTTTGAAGTGAATCAGGCCCGTCACTTTCGTCAGTTTTCACCGTTCATTGAAACTGTTTGCAACGCAAATGGCAGCGTAAGTCCTGCCGTTCACGCCATATTTTTATAAAAATAAAAGAAGGCTTATGGTATGTTGTTAACTAACAACACGCTAAAGCCTTCTTTCGTGCGCCTGATAGGGGCGGTTGACAAAACTTGATGGAACGCTAATGAGAACCTATGTGATTGTCATTCTTGAAGTTACAACGTTTTTTTAGCCTAAAAGGTATCAGAAAATCCTATCAGGTTGACATTTGGTTGACAGAAATAGGAGCGTTTTGTCAACATCAACGGGCTATAAATTAGTGGGGTGAATGAGCCACTTTTTCTGATGATTTTCACCCCAGTCTAAGACATCTCTTCTTCCTAATTTTGCAATGTTAAAATTTAAGATTATGGCAACAATTAGAAAGAACTTATCAAGGAAAAAGCAGAAAGGCAGTGGTAAACAGGAGATAATGTTCCGTCTGTCTTTAGCGCGTGACAAAGTGTTCCGTTTCAAGACGCTTCTTTATGTAGATGCGAGATTTTGGGATGCGAAGAAAGAAAAAGTAATCGTACCTCGAATGCATACAAAGAAGCAAGTTGAGTTAGTGGCCCTTCAAAAGCAGATAGACGATTTGTCGGGCAGTATCATGGAACAATGTATCAAACAGCCACTAAACAAAATAAGTACGGTATGGCTGGAAAGCATTGTGCACATATTCCATTTTGGCACGCCAAGAGTGGTTGAAGAATACATTGAGGACGAAGAGGATGCGAGTGATTTCTTTAATCTACTTGACACGTTTATTGCCGTTAGGGTTAAGACTGAGCTTAGGGAACATCAATTTAAATGTCTTGTACGTATGCTTAAGCGGTATGAACTTTATCGTGGTAAGCGGTATAAATTGACATTGGACGAAATGACGGACGTGGACCTTACAAGGTTTGAGGAGTTTTTGCGGATAGAGCATACGTTTTTTGATGAGAAAGGTAAATGCATAAAGAACGCCCGTATATATAAAAAGGTACCTGAAACCAGAATTCCTAAGCCAAGAGGTTCAAATGCGATTAATAATATAATGAAGCGTTTTTGTACTTTTTACAACTGGGCAGTAAAGACAGGCCGGACGACAAATAACCCGTTCAACAGATACCAAATGCCGACATGTGTGTACGGCACACCTTTTTATCTAACGAAAGAAGAACGCAACAAGTTGTTTGAATACGATTTCTCGGCAAATCCGAAGCTGGCCATACAACGTGACATTTTCGTATTCCAGTCTTGCATCGGCATCCGGACGGGTGATTTTTATAGACTGACAAAGGATAATGTCGTTGGGGATACGATTGAGTACATTGCCAATAAAACAATGTCAAAGCGAGGAACAACGGTTAGCGTACCTTTAATAGAGCAAGCACAAGAAATCCTGGAACGTTACAAAGACGATAATAGAAAAGAGTTGTTGCCGTTCATCTCGACACAGCGTTATAACAAAGCCATTAAAGAAATGCTTAAAGAAGCTGGCATAGACAGGATTGTGACGGTGCTTAATCCTACAACAAGACAGAATGAGCAGCATCCGATATACGAAGTGGCTTCATCGTATATGGCAAGAAGAAATTTTATTGGTGCCCTATATAAAAAAGTTAAAGACCCAAACCTGATAGGTTGCATGACCGGGCATATAGACGGAAGTAAAGCTTTTTCAAGATACAGAGCCATTGACGATGATATGAAAAAATCTGTAATAGCCGAGTTGAAGTAGTTGGTTCGCAGCAATAATATTTCGCTGTAAACCGTTCACGGGCGTGTCATTAATTTGGCATGCCCTTTTTATTTTATACATGTTTTGACCTGATAATCAGGCATTTATAAAAGTGGGGTGAAAACCATTGTTTTTTAGCACAAATTCACCCCTGTTCGTCTTGAACAATGTCTTTACCTTTGCCGCATAAATTTAAAGCTTGGTATTATGAACGAATTTATAGAACACGTAGCAGACCTGATAGCAGGCAAGGTTGCAGACCGGCTTTCAGGTGAGTTCGGACAAGGCAAGGAGAGCTTGGAAGAACAAAAACAGAGAGTGGAGTTATATACCGTCAAACAAGTATGCGAGATGCTGCATATGTCCAAGTCGAAACTGTATCGGCACCAGAAGGACGGATATATTAAGCCTACGCAGTATGTCGGACGTACACCCTTGTACAGTAAACAAGCGATTGAAGATTATCTAAGTATATTTAGATATGAAAACTGAGAAAAATGAAAGTCCTGTGACCGTTCAATCGGAGCAGGCAACCGCTTACGCAGCGGCAGAGGAGAATAACAAAGATTTGTTAAAAATAGCAAAAATGATGGAAGAAAAAGAATGTCTTGTCAACTCTCAAGGAGGGTTTCAGGACAAAAGTGAGAAAATTGAGGTTGCAGGCACTGCCGTACAAGAATCAGATTCGTATGTTGTTGATGCAGAAGCCTGTAAGGACGCCGTTCAAAAAATCAAGGAGGTTGCCCCCGAGCAAATTTTGGAGGTTATGCCTGGGCTGTTGACAATTTTAGACTTTAACGGTATCATTAATGTCGGCAAGATTAAGATAGGCAGGCTTGTGATGAACAGGTGGCCTAAGCAAAAGTCAGTCAATAGTATGGCTTTGTCGATTATGGCGGACGGCATTCAGGTAATGCTGCTTGTCATTCCGGGAACTGTCGCTGTCATGATGGGGTACGACGTGGAGGATTTCGACGGCAATCCCATACCTGAAGAACAACTTGTACAGACGGTCATTATTGTTGATGGGCAGACAAGGTACATGGCAATCAGGAAAATCATGAATGAACATCTTGGTAAGACTCCGGCCAACGTGTTCGCTTATTTCCCGACCAACTGGATAAATTTGACTAAGATGCTACAAACCATAAATCTCAAGGTATTCACTTGGAAGAACAGCGACTTCATCTGTGGGCTGGAACGTGCAGGGAACATCAGCGATGGAACGGCGATGGCATTGTCTTTCGTCCGACAGCTTGAAAGACACGGATACAACTTCACCGCGGCTTGTGAATGGATGACTTTGGGTAAGGGTATAATCAGGAAACCGTCACTTGTCAAGGCTATGAACGCGACCGACTCCAAGCTGTGCTATGACAATTCCGAATACGGTATCAAAATCCACGAAACGGCTAAGTCCAAATTCATGGGCAACAACGAGAAGGCCCTGAAGAACAAGACCGTGCCGGAGTTTATCATCGACAAGTGGAACAACACCTGCAACGAACTCAACAAGAAAGAGGCCACCTCTTATATTATAGCCTACCTCAATGGACTGGCAGACAAGGACGTTGCTGAAATAGTTTCGCCCTCCGGTTACAAGCGTGGCAATGGGAAACCAAAGGCGGACTTCATCAAGGCACAGTTGGAGGACTCGTTTCAGAGGTTCAATAAGGCCAATCCTTTTGCGGCGTTCAAGGACAATACAGAACAGGGAGAATAAACAACAAATTCATTAATCATGGAGGCCGTTGTTGTATTGCTGCGGCTTCTTTAAACGTAAAAAAAGATAATTAAGATGACAAAATTCATGGCAACACAGCCTATATACGTCAGAGTCAAATACGGCAAGATTTACTTTGACAGGGTTTCAAAAGGGCTGGTCAGTGTAAGGCAGGTCAAGCCGGATGGTACTACCGGATATATATACCTGGCAGACGAGGATATGGAGAAACTTGCAAAAGGCCTGTTCGCAAGGCATAAACAACTCCATCCGGAAGCATACCAAGTGAAAAAGCAGAAGACATCCAAGCTATCCATCACGCCCGGAAGCACCCATATGCAGGAACTTAAGGCAAAGCATGAAAACGCCTATAACAAATGGACGGCCGAAGAGGAGGTATTGTTAAAAAGATACCATTCAGAAGGGAAGACCAACAGTGAGATAGGCAAGTTGCTCAAGCGTAATACAGGCGCAGTGGAAAGCAGGCTAAGGAAACTCGGGCTTGCTGCAAATACCGGGGAACAAGAGGCTTCAACCAACGGCAACCCTAAAAACGTAGACTCTTCCAAGCCATGAACAACAAGGAAGGGAATACATAAAACAGCTGCCCTTCCGTAAAATCACAACAATATGATTAACAAAAAACAGAGGGCGAGGATAAGGCCACCACCTGTCCTTGCAAGCCACAACTATGTCCTTGTATTTTCAATAGAGCATGGATGTAATGGGTTGAGAATAAAATATTTATAAATTATAAGAATGACAAAAAAGATGAAACAAGAAAAATTAATAAGGCTGCACATTGATAATTACACTGGCGGCCAAAACCAAATGAGAACGATGAAAAGACACAAATATCCGGTAACGCCAAAAGCTGAATATGGTTCAATGGGCGAAGCTGTAGATGAATACATGAAAAACTTTGGCACGGTGTTAAAAACCGGTGAAGACTTCGCCAGGAACAATCCACAACTATTTAACCATCAATACCCTCACGACGGGGAATCATATTTAAGTGTCACTAATCCTGTTAATATGGGTGATGGTTATTCAGTTTATTTTGGAACGCTTTTACCAGAAAAGGAAGACGGCTTGTACGTAATTCCAATAAAGATATTCCGCCTTAAGTGGAGTAAAAACCAATATAGGTTGGGATTCATCGCACCTAAAAATAATGGCAAAAGTCCGGCTGTGTTTACAGAGGATTTCCTGCAAAAGGTGGATGACTTGCCGGATTATAACGAGGGCCTATTTTTCTTCATATCATGCCATATGGGATTTCTTTCCGTCCATGGTAAGGATGTTCGTTGGCTATTCAATGAGGGTATGGCTATCGGGCAAGCGTCTGATGGCTTCTACTATTTCGATGAGTTTACGGACAAGATAAAGTTTCCGATGATGGAGTTAACAGATAGCGTAATTAAGATACTTGAAACAATGATGTGGAATTATTAACGGTTTGAAATCCACTTGACCTGACTCTAATTGCCTCTCCCTGTCATTCTCCAGACAAACGTGATGGGGAGGGGTTTCAATTCACGGCCTTTTGCATTGCGATTTGCCGTCTTTCGTGTGGTGATTGATGGCCTTTTACAAACCAATTGACGGTCTTTTGCAAAGCGTGAAAATAAGACAAGTAAAACAACGGATAATCAACGACAAGAACGAAGGTATATGGCATCGGTAAGGATAAAGTTTCGCTCATCAACGGTAGAGGGCAAGGAAGGAACTTTGTATTTTCAGATTATACACAAGAGGGTGGCGAGGACTGTCTTCACCGCTTGCCGTGTATTTACGTCTGAATGGGATAGCGTTTCTTCGTCGGTAATAATCGGAGGTATGGAGGAGAGGAAGGCGTATCTTGAAATGGTGGCCTCAAAGTTGAAATGGAGCTTGGAGCGGTTTACCAAGATTATAGCCGAAGAAGATAAGGAAAAGGCGGACTACACTGTTGACGATATAGTTTCGGAATACAACAGGCAACCGGAATGTCCTACCTTCTTCAACTTCATACGCTCGATGGTTGCAAAGAAGACTGCTGCGAAAAGGGACGGAACCGCAAAGACATACCGTGATTCGTTGGCCAGTTTCTCTTCTTTCAGGAACGGTAAGGATATTACTTTCGACGACCTCAATGAAGACATAATAAACCAATACGAGGCATGGATGAAGAATAAGGGGCTGAAAAGGAACTCATCTTCGTGCTACCTTAGAACATTTAAAACCTTGTACTTGAAAGCCGTAGAATTTGGATTGACCGATGACAGGGATATTTTCCGTCATGTGTTCACCGGCTTCGCTACAACAACCAAGCGTGCCATATCAATCGACGCGATAAAGGCAATAAGGAAACTCAACCTAAAGGACGGCTCTCCTCTTGCTTTTGCCCGTGATATGTTCATGTTGAGCTTGTACTTGCAGGGTATGGCTTTCGTTGACATGGCCTACCTCAAGAAATCTGACATAAGGAACGGTCAGTTGCAATACTCACGCAAGAAGACGGGCCAGACACTCACAATAAGCTGGGAAAAGCCGATGCAGGAGATAGTGGACGCCTACTCACACTTGACGAAAGACACACCTTATTTATTGCCCATCATAACAAAGCAGGACGGAACGGAGAGGAAGCAATATGAAAAAGCGGAGCACAACGTCAACCGAAACCTGAAAAAGATAGGCGAAATGGCCGGGCTTCATATTCCGCTTACAACCTACGTGGCAAGGCATTCCTGGGCTTCGATAATGAGGGACATGGGAAACGATATAACCGTGGTGAGCAAAGGATTGGGACACGAGGACATCAAGACAACGCAAATATACCTCTCCACTATAGACACAGCTGTTGTAACGAGGGCCAACAAGCGATTTCTCGGCAGGATTTTGAAGTGAAAAAACGGTTGGAAATGTTTGACTAACGTGGAGGTTTCATAAGTATAAAACCTCCACTCGTCTGCAAAGTTACGAAAAACAGCGGATTTACGGCACTTTCGGAGGACTTTTTTGATGAAAAATTTTCTTTTGTGTTGGACTAAAACGCGCATTGTTTGACTAAAAACCTACAAGCCATAAACTAACGTGTTGATATTAAACACTTTACAGCAAAACACCGCTTCATACTTATGCAACGGTGATATATCCTCCATAGGAACAAGAACTAAATTAAGGAAACAACAAGGAATTTTGTGGTATGGAAATGAGAAAAATGAAGCCTGCAACGCTTTGTTCGTCACACCACATAACAACGGTAGGTAATCGCCGCTGAGTTTCGTCCGGGATACCCTCCGTTACGCCTGAAAGATAATGCGATAAAGCCAAATGGGAACAGGCCGCTTTACACTGTCATTCATCTTGAAAAGGTATTTGGGAACTTTCATGCGGTTGTCATGAAGGGAACGTGGAGAACGTGCTTTCCGCAAGACCTTTGATTACGGTTTCCTATATTAAACTCCTACATTACTTTCCTTTCTTTCATGAAGGACAAGCTGAACAACGTTGACTTCCGCTGGTATATCGTCCGTACCAGGCCCCACCGGGAAAAAGCTACCGTGGAACTTCTGGAGAAATACAAGGCGGAGAACAGCAACATCCTTGAAATATACGCCCCTGACCGTACTACCGTAGATGTCGGTTTAGGTAAGGAAATGAAGAAAGGGCCTCTTTTTTCGGGTTTTGTATTCGTCTTGGCAACACAGAAAGCATTGTCGGAATTTCTCGGCCGATATTCAATGGAGGAGTTCATTCAGTACGAAAGAAAGACAGAAAACGGAAAGAAAGCGTCGATGAGCGTAATTCCTGAAGACCAGATGAGGCAACTCAAGGACTACAACGAGAACTACCCCGACACAGCAATACCCCTTGAACGCCCTTATACGGATTACGCATTCAATCCCAAAACAAACGAGCCTAACGACATAGTAAAGGTAATTGACGGACCGCTTGCAGGAACGGAAGGATACATCACTAAATTCAGGCGTGACAAAAGGTTGGTTTATCACATTAAGGGACTGGACTTGGCTGTATCAATACCCAACATCTGGAACTTTCATGTAGTAAGGGTTCACAATGCTGAGGGTGACAGGCAGACATTAGGGACAATCAAGGAAAGGGCTGTTGATTTGTTGATAGGTATAATTCAAGGTTGCGGTTATGGGGACAAGACACTTCCGATGCTGTATGAATTTATCGAAGAACTCACAATAAAGCCCTCGTTGGTAGATTTTTGCAAAAGCTTGTATAATAAAGGACACAAAGAGTTAAGCCAAAGGTTTGCTAAACTTGATACGAAGAATGCCGAGTTAATCCTGAACTTAATCCGTTATGAGAAAGACAATTTCGGATATGTAAAAGACAACTGGAAGAAAATCATAATCCGACCGTTCCTCACTCCTACTTCCGGTGTTGAAATAAAAGATGGTCAAGAAGAAGCACGGTTACAACATACCAACTTCATCGAGATAATAAGGAAAGTATATATAACAGAGCAGGTATATTATCCAAGCAAGGAAAAAGAGGAAACGGTTACGACTACTTATTATGCCCACATTGGGATAATACAGGACGAACATGATGGCTTTATTCTCTTTGCCAACTGGGATTATTTCTTGGACGAATACTTTATGACGGCAGGAAAGGCAAACGAGAAATTGGTGAAAGGAACGAAAACACAAGCGACAAACAATAATCCCGACAGTAAGGAAGACAAGGAAAATAAAGTGGACAAGGAAAAGCTGGTAGAGTCGTTCCACAATTACGCCCCTACCTTATATAATATCCTTACCAACGAAAAATCAAAAGTTAAACCAATACAAAACTTTAATATAGGAAAAGAACGGCTCAATGTAATGGCAATAACTGTAAAATCAGAAACAGACATCGATGAAGCGAAGGACGAACTTATAAATACCTGTACCGACATCTGTAAAGAAATAAACACTACCACTCACCTTGCTGTCTGGAGAAGATATCTCAGAACTGTTTGGCTGCATATATAAAAAAGGTGGAAAGGTGAGGAAGTGAAAAGGTGAAAAATGAAGTTAAGGAGGCAAGACAGTGAAAAAGCGGCAGAACAACAACCAATCTTCAAATATAACCATAACTTCTGAAGCCATATTCAAGAAGAGGTGGCAGAAACTTCATCACCCGACCATGAATGTAGATGGTGATGTGGCTTTTTATTACGGTGTCTACAAGCAATTCCATGACATCGCAAAAGGAAGCGCCAGGAATATGAACGAATACTACCTGCTCCAATTGGTTATGCTTGTCGAAAATACAGTGTCCGTTGATATTGATTCCTCTTATAGCGTAATTTACAGAAGTTTGGGTAACATGGCTTTTTATTGGTGTGACAAGTTGGATCTATCAACAAAAGGTACCAACCTTCTTTATAATGCCTTTACCCAAGCAGTAGCCGATGCACCCGAAAGTAGCCTGAAACAATGGATAAAGGGAAATGTTTTGTCAGGGGATTTCCAAAGATTAAAGGATGTCGCTTCGTATTTCTCACTTCAAGACAAGACAGTAAAGAGAATATATCCCAACCTCCAATTCAGAAAAAACGCATTTCTGGAACTTGTTGGTGGTGACATGAAAAAGGCAAAAGAAATGCTTGAATCCGACTTGGCTTTCAACTGGCATGACAAGGAAGGCTGTACATTGCTTTCAAGAATTGCCGAGAGTTTCAAGATGGGTGAAGACGGAATGGAAGTGATGGCAAACTTGGAAACAGTCCATCCCATGTCGTTGGATTCCTACCTGCCGTTTGAAAGCAAAGATGGCGGATATACAGTTACGGTAATGAAAAAGGACAACACCACGCTTGATGTCATATTCCCAGTCCGAGTTTCAAAGAAGAAGATTGAGGATATGTGTTTTGTCGGCCAGCTTGTTA